>Ga0209628_10000125_pt1 | contig 41043 bp, 32 predicted proteins | sample TergutCu122P4_FD_187285 | JGI IMG/M metagenome (GOLD analysis project Ga0209628, IMG submission 187285) | Cubitermes ugandensis P4 segment gut microbial communities from Kakamega Forest, Kenya - Cu122 P4 (SPAdes) (version 2) | ecosystem: Host-associated > Arthropoda: Insects > Digestive system... | reverse complement strand
CGAAAAATTCACTCCTTCACTCCTTCACTCCTTCACTCCCTCACTCCCTTACGAATATCAACATCTCCCACCTCAATTCGGGCATTTATTTCGTTAAGATAATTACCGAAGATGGTACGGTGGTGAAAAAAGTGGTGAAAAACTAAATTGTTTTGAAACGAATAAAACTTTTAATTTTTAATATTTTGCCTTGCCCATTTTTTATCCGTCTGTGTGTAATTTAAAAATTTCATGTTTATTTGCTGGACATTAATGATTCATAATATGAAACAACTATTTATTTTTTATATCTTTTTTTTGTTTGTATTATTATCTGTACAAACAGTTTACGCTCAAGATAGCGTGCATTTAAAGAGTGATTACACTTTTAAAAGCGATGGAAAAGTGATTTACGAAGGAAAAGCAAATGAATCTTTTCGCTTGCGGGAAATAGGAAAAAAAATCTTAAAAATTGAACTTCCTGACGCCACAATAGTAGAAATTGACAAACGAAAGGTTGTTGAAAAAAAGGATATGCTTACTGTAATGCAAGACTGCTACGTTTTTTCTGAAAAACATAAGTCGTATAGGGAGTTGGATACCAAAAACAAGAAATATATTGTGGATACATTAAAAGCAGGAATGGTAGTATTACGTAAAGAAGTTGTAGTACATTCTGTCAGTTATTCCGAAATTCGAGTTAAAACCCCAAAAGGAGTTGTTGGCTACGTGGATATGGAATGTGTTCGAGCCGACATGTATAACGTTATGTCCATGTCGAATCAAGAGATTTATTTGTACAACGTGAAAGACCCCGAAAAGGAAGGATTAAAAGCGCAAATAGAAAAAAAAGGCAATGCGCTTCCTCATTCTTTTTTAATTCCACCCGATAATAAGTTCATTGTAATAGACTTAGTAAAACCTTATGTGAAATTGAGAATGTTAGACGGCAGAGAAGGGTGGACGCTCAAGGAAAATGTAAAATTAGACGATGGTTCGGGATACACAGGTTCCGGTCCATCATGGTTTTACATTTTTTTAGAAAAACTTTGTAAATGGGGTGCAAAAGGGTTTTGGAGCGGTGCTATAGTTTTTCTTCTTTATGCAGTTGGTTTGTTTGCGTATGCGTTTATTCCTATTGCCCTTATCAATTATCCCGTGATAAGGATAAAATGGATGCCTAACTGGATATGTAAATTTTTGATTTGGGTGATTCCATTGCCTTTTTTCTTATTTTCAGGTATGAGTTTGCTTATGCTTCCGCCATTCCGGGGAGACGGCTGGGCAGTGCCCCTTGCCATCTTATGTGTTGTTTACGTAGTAGCGATTGTGTTCAGAACCATGAGCGGGTTTAGCGGGTTTATTACCCACGAAAGATGCCCAAAATGCCACTGTTTAGAAGATAATACACTTATTGATGAAAATGATAGAGAATATCTTAAAACGACTACTACAACTTATGATGATGGGAGAAAAGAACAAAAAAAAGAAACCATAATTATGGTTGACCAAACAAAACAATGTAACCAATGTGGTCGTATTTGGAGTTATTCTTATAGAGCAGTTTAAAAATTTATCATTACTACTATAAAAAAAATGAGCCTATGGCGGCAAAAATAGTAATTATTCACTAATCTTCTGTAAAACAACCGAACTGGAATAAAATGTATTCGTTTTATCCAAAATCTCAATGAAGTGGTGCCAATCTTCCTTTGGAATGAAAATTTGATGGTACGTTTTTTTTGTTTTGATATTTACGGAGTTGTTTTCTATGAAAGAAACCGCCTCAAACGTTGCGTATTCATTTGAAAAATTTACATTTAGATGTTCTACAGTACTGATAGTGTAGCCGTCGGGGATTTGAATAATAATTTCATTTTCAAAGATTCTGCGTGTGGGGATATAGGCATCTGTATTTCTATTTCTGTCGTTTTCGGTTGGGTTCCATTGCTGACCGATAAGTTTGCCCGCATCAAGAATAATATTTTTACCTGCATTGCGAACAAAATCACTCATCGTGTAGGATATATCATATTCAAGTTGTGGCTTGTCTAATGTTACTCCCAAACTTGAAAAAGAATATTCTTTTACCGTTTCCGGAGCAAAACCGTGATATTGTACAACTTCTTTTATTATGGTTTCGGAATATTTCTCTCTGTTTTTCGCAAAATTACTTTCTACTTGCGGAATTAATTTGCGAGTTTTTTTCTTCATATTCAATTCTTCAATATAACTTTTCTCAATTTTCAGAAAACGTCTCAATTCGTTATCCCAGTCTTCGTATAAAAGCAGCCAGGGCTGGACATGATTTTTAACATCACCTATCCATACAGAACGACGTTTTAAATCTATCTTTTGCATATCATTTTTATTAAATGATACTTGCAGCAGCGTTTTATTCATGTTTTCTTCTGCGGTTGTTTCCGGCAAAGTTACCATTTCGTTCCAAAATCCTTTATAATTTGTATAAACATAGGTTGATGCATGTTCTCCTTGTAACCCTGAGGGAATTTCACCCGGAACCCTGTAACGGTAAGGAGGAAAAAAATATTGAGTGGCATTATTGGCAGCCACCAAATACATAAAATCATCGTAAGTTAAAACTTCATCTATTCGTGCGGAATTTTTGTGCGTTACAAATCCAATGTTGGAGTTAATTCCAAACTCTTTAAAAAGCTCGTCTAATATTAAAATAAAAATCGCAGGAGTGTAATAATTGTTTTTTGGTCCAGTCCATTCATAATTAAGTGCAGTGTATATTAGATTAGCTATCTTTTCTTTTGATAGGTTTGGCTCTCTTCTCCAGATGCTACGTACCGTTTCATTTACCTTATATGTTATATCCTCAATCATAAGTTGGGTTGATTTATAGAGCATAAGATAATGCTTTGCATCTTCCAGTATTGTTTTGTAGGGAACATTCTCGTGAGCCCCGATTGCTCTGGCATTTACCGGTTTATAAAATGTTTTTGATGCGTTTTGCAATACCACAAAGCGTATCATGGGGAGGTCGCGGAGAGGCGAGAGCCAACGTATATTATTGTAATCGTTTATTCTCTTGATACTACGCGACTCGGCAGTTAATACGATATTTCCGTTAGTGTCGGTAGTTTTTGAGAGTTGTGGCGCACCGTTAATAGAGCGATATTCAATGGTAAGATTTTTTCCAAAAGTTAAACAACAACTACTGTGTAATGCCGGATAATCTAAAGAATAAAACGCAATGAACTGTTCCGGTATGTTAAAAGTTTCAAGTTCATATATTTCACAATCAAAAAAATCTAAAATATCATTGATTTGCAATTCGGGAATGGCTAATTTTTTATAGGCTTCTTTTTCATATTTTCCTTCGGTAATAGACACAGAGGATTTAGAAACATCAATCTCTTTTACAGAACCATCCGGTTTAATGATACGTGCGCCAAAAATGGTAACACTCGAATTTCTATAATATGTTTCTGATGAACCATAGATGTTTTTTTCTTTAAAAGAAAATTCAGAATAATGGGTAAGGGCAGTTTGGTCGTTTATTAAAATCATTTTCCGGTCAATATCGGTGTAACAGAGTTTACCGGGAGTACCCCAAAAAAGATTACTTTTAGTAGCCGTTGCATCAACTTGTCGGTGTCGGGCTAACATTACGGCAGATTCCTTTTTCAATTCTTCCGGCACGATGTAATTTTTGAATGCCGGATTGTCCCATGCCCAAACATCGGCTCTAACTTTGGGGGCATGTGCAAGATAATAGCCCGGTTGCGCCGATAACGAAAAAATAATGGTTGATACCGTTAAAAACAAAAAAAAAATTTTCAGATTCATATTTTTACTCTTTTTGTAAGATGATTTGTTCCGTATAATTTCTTTTTAGCAAATTTATATCACTATTCCATTGGGAAAAATGCTCTTTTTTAAGCCATACATCTTTGATAATTATTTCTTTCATGTATTTAATTCTGTTACTTTCAATGCTATAAACTGAAGTAATCTTATAATTATCGTTTTCAATATTCAATTCATCCGGAACAGAAACAACTTTAAAACCCTCCGGAATGAGTAGATATTCCTCTCTTATTGTACGTTTTTTATAAGGAAAAACAAAGTCAATTTTTCTTTTTGCCGTATCTATGGTTAATGAAACGTAATCCTTACGACAATCCAAATCAATATATAGCACATCTTCTATTCTGTTTACGCTGTTTTCTCGAAATGCATTGTAGTTTATGTTCAGTTGATTATGTCTTGAATCTTCTCCTTGAATCCATATATCCGATACCTTTTCCTGACTTTTCCCTTTTTCGAGAAACTGTTTGAGTGTGCTTTTTCTGCGATACGACTCTAAAGTATAAATCATTGACAAAATGGTTTGCTTACATTCTCCGCTCAAAACCATATCCACATTACCCACTAAAGAGTTTCCTTCTATGCTATACACACACCTCAAACTGTCGGTATTTTGTGCAGGAGAAATTTCGGGAACGGAGTCAATAATATAGTTATTGCCATTTTCTATCAATGTAGAACAACCCTGTATAGCGTCGTGATATTCTCCGGGCACCATATATTTAACAGTTGGATCGAGATATATGATTCGATTATCTTTAAACAGCGCACAAATTACATGATTGAACAGCGGTAAAGGTATTTCTTTTTTACTCAACCCATCTGTTCCAATCCAAACCAAGCGGGCATCAAATCCTTCAGATTGTAACATTGTTTTCAGCAAATTCGACATTCCCTTGCAATCGCCATACTTTTTGCGCAACACGTTTTGCGCATTATCAGGAATCCAACTGTCAAGCCCATACTCAAATGCAATATAGCGGATATTATACTGTACCCAGGAAAATATCAAGGAAATCTTTTCGTCATCTGTTTTGCAAGTATCAATAAGTTGTTGTGTGAATTTGGAAATGATTCCCATATCGTTTTGTGTTTGAGCAATTTTTTCTTTACACCATTTATATACATCATCGTAATGGTTGAAATAGATAATTTTCTCATTTTTTACAGTAGCCTTTTTGGGTATTAACAATAAGTGCGGAGCTATTTTATGATAGGGAGGAGCATCGTCTGTTCTTTTCATTCCTTCTTGTTCTCTAATGGTATATATGTAGGTAACGACCTGTGATTCCCAGTTTATAACAATTTCTTTTTTAATATTATTGTTAAAATTTTGTTCTATAATATCTACATCCATCCAAAGTGGAACAACAATTTCTACTTTTTTCTCTCTCACAAATTGAGGCTCGGAAAATATTATTTCATGAAAAATGCAAATATCCTTATGTGTTTTTGTAAAACTAACCGATGCTTTAACATCTTTTTTGGAAAAAGGGAGTTCAAAATAACAAACTTTTCTATCGCTGTAGAAAACATCCTCATCTTTGTACATTTCATAAATAGGGCTTATTCTCTTTTCCGCTTTTATATCAACCATGTCGATGGTAGAATATAAATTATAAAATTCAGCGACGGTAATTTTGTCCGCCCATTTAAGAGAGCGGTAATTTGTAGTTGTTTTTTCTTCAAAAAACGTCTGATTTGAGGATATTTTATAGATATATTTTTCTGTTTTATAATCTATGATAATATTATCATCAAGGGTTTGCGCGTATAAATTCTGAGCTGTTAATAGAGTGAGAAGAAATGCTATGATTCGTTTCATATTATTTCATATTTTTCCCAAAACGAAATAATCTTATACACCAACACCGCAGCCAACACATCTGAAATTTTATTATCATTTTGGGGGCAAAGTTCTACCACATCAAAGCCTATCACTTTTTTAGATTTAAAAAGAAGTTCTAACAACGTGAGGGTTTCGTACCACAACAAGCCACCGGGCAAAGGAGTGCCGGTTGCCGGAACTATACTCGGGTCAAAGCCATCCAAATCAATGGTGAGATACACGTACTCCGTCAATCTGTCAATTACTTTTTGCATCCATTCGCTTTTTCCGTAAATATGGTGAGCGTAAAAGATATTTTTGGGGATGATGTTCTTTTTTTCTTCTATACAGACATTCCTGATGCCTACTTGCACGACATTCGCTACTTCTTGTGCACGACGCATTACGCAAGCGTGATTGTAAATTGAGCCGTGGTAACTTTCACGTAAATCGGCATGTGCATCTATTTGTAATACAGATAAATTCGGGTATTTTTCAGCAAAAACTTCAATCGCACCGATAGAAATAGAATGTTCACCGCCCAATAAACCAATCTTCTTATTTTGTTGCAAAAAATAACTTACTCGTTCTTTCACTCCTTCAATCATTTTTTCCGGAGTAGCTGAAGGATACGGAGGTTTATCAGTATAAATACCTGCTCTGTATGCTTCTAAATCAGTTTGAATATCGTAGAGTTCAATAGAATCGGAAGCGTCAATAATAGCTTGCGGTCCCTTTTCTGCACCTTTGATATAGGTACTCGTACCATCGTATGGCACAGGGAGTAGCACGTATTTTGCACTTTTCGCTTTTGCAAAACGGGGGGGCATGTCTAAAAAATACTCCATATTCACTAATTATTATTATTGGGTGTGCAAAAATAAAAAATCACTATAATCGTTAGTAAAGTTGTAGAAAATAATTTGAGCTGCAATGCGAGAAAAACTATCTTTTCTTCTCCTTTTTTTGTTTTTAACGAGGATTTGCTTCGCGCAAACAAGTGAATATAATGCATTTCAGATTGAGGCCTACAAGTTTTCGGCGCGGCTTGCGGGGTTAGGCGGCACATTAATTGCCGTACACGACAACGACCCATCGTTGATTATGTACAACCCTTCAACGATTGCTCCAAGATTTAATTCTTCTTTGCTGGTAAACGGTACCCATTATTTTGCAAATACCGGATATTTCTCTGCAATGTATTCGCAAACTTTTAATAAAGTAGGCAGTTTTGCCGCAGAAATACGCTACGCCGGCTACGGCACTTTTATCCATACAGACGAAGCAGGATACGAACAAGGAACGTTCTCTTGTAATGATGTAGGGCTTACTTTGGGCTGGGGGCGTACTTTAGACAGTGCATTTTCCATCGGAGCAAATCTTAAAATGATGTACAGTGGCTACGAAACCTACTCCTCTTTTGGAATGGCGGTAGATGTTGCCGGAAGCTATTTTAACCCCAAAAACAATATTGCATTATCCGTTTTGTTTAGAAATATTGGTGGAGAACTAAAAACATTTGTCCCAAATAAACGCAATTGGGCGCCATTTGATATACAACTCGCTTTTTCACAACGGCTCAAATTTATTCCGGTACGGTATCACATCTCTTTACATTCTCTTTATAAGTGGAAAATGGGTTATGTAGGACCCGACGACCCTTTATTAGAAATTGATGCCATGACGGGCAACCCTAAATATCCATCAAAATTTAACCAAGGGCTCAATAATTTTTTTAGGCATATCAATTTTGGATTGGAAATTATTCCCGTAAAATATCTTACACTTTTTGTAAGTTATAATCATCATCAAAACAGAGAGATGCGTATTCTTCAGAAAAAAACGATGGCTGGTTTTGCGTATGGTTTTCAACTAGATATAAAATCCATACAGTTTGGCTTTTCTCGTTCGCATTATGCGGTGGGCGCTGTACCTAATTATTTTACTTTTTCAGTAAATATCAATGATTTAACAGAATTGTCGAAAGTTAAGAATAGAAAAAAATTGGTGCGGGTAAACTAGAGCATTACTTATAACTCTGTATGTTAAAACTTAATTTTGCAATTTAGCATTAGCTTCCACCACTTTCTTTTTCATAGATTCTTTAAACGTCATTAACTTAGCATACAAAGCATCATCTCCACTTGCAATGATTTGTGTTGCCAAAATTCCCGCATTACGAGCACCGTTTAAGGCAACGGTTGCCACAGGAATTCCTGCAGGCATTTGCAAAATAGAGAGTATAGAATCCCAACCATCTATAGAAATAGATGCTTTAATAGGAACGCCAATTACAGGAATGGATGTACAAGCGGCAACCACTCCGGGCAAATGCGCCGCACCACCTGCTCCCGCAATAATTACTTTTATACCACGCTCTTTAGCTTTTGTGGCCAAATCCATAACTAATTCAGGGGTGCGATGAGCAGACAGGGCGTTATACTCGCACGGAATACCCATTTCTTCTAAAAATTTTACGGCTTCTTCCATAATTGGGAAATCAGAAACACTTCCCATAATGATACTTACAATTGGCTTCATACAAAAAATATTTTTTCCTTAACTTTGCAAAGTAACATAAATTTCTCAAAATCGCTAAAATTAAAAAAAAAATTATAGTTTTAAGAAATTTATGTTACTTTGCAGTATGAAAAAATACCGAAAATTAATAGTAATTAGTATTTTATTAATTATTGTTGCGTTTTTATGCGCTTTTTGTGCAAGAAAAGTGGTATTTTTTACACAAAATACCCACCATTCTATTTTAGTCATTCCAAAAAATGCTTCATTTAGCCAAGTGGTTGATTCATTGAAAAAAAACAACATTGTTAAGGACATTCAGACTTTTCAAATCGCATCAAAAATTTTGAAATATGACAAAAATGTGATGCGCGGTAAATATGAGATTAAAGAGAATGAAACCAATTATCAATTAGTAAAAAAACTGCGAAAAGGGCAACATTACCCCGTTACTTTTACTTTTAATAATGTGCGCACTTTGTCCGATTTTTTGCAAAAAACAGATAAAAAATTCCTTTTTTCTGCTCAAGAGTTACAAAATTTGTTAGAAGATGAACAATTTTTGACTGAATTGGGCTTTACAAAAAAAACTTTACCGGCACTATTTATTCCAAACACCTATCAAATTTATTATGACATTGATGCGGATGAATTTGTAGAAAAGTTTCAAATTTTTTACCATCAATTTTGGAATGAAAAGCGTTTGCATCAAGCATTTCAAATCTCTTTAACGCCGATTGAGGTAACCACGTTAGCTTCTATTGTGGAGGAGGAAAATTACAAGGAGTTTGAGAAGCCGATTATTGCGGGTGTGTACATCAACCGTTTAAATATGGGCATGAAATTGCAAGCCGACCCGACTGTAAAATTTGCGGTGGACGATGTTACATTAAAACGCATTCTATACAAACATCTAGAAACCGATTCTCCCTATAACACCTATATGTATGCCGGATTGCCGCCAGGACCGATTCGATTCCCGATGCCCTCCACTATTGATTCCGTGTTACAATATACAAAACATAACTATTTGTATATGTGCGCTAAAGAAGACTTTTCGGGGGAGCATAATTTTGCCGCCACACACGCAGAACATGAACGAAATGCAACAAAATATCGGAATGCTTTGAACAAATTGAACATTAAAAACTAAAAAAGTGTTTCTTTGCCGCCGCATTGGCTCCGTAGTTCAGCTGAATAGAACGTCAGATTCCGGTTCTGAAGGTCGTGGGTTTGAATCCCGCCGGAGTCACAAAACCAATTAATAGGATATTAATCAGCAATTTACAACAACGGATTGCTGTTTTTTCTATTAAAATCGCAACAGTATCGCAACAAATAACTTTTTTTAGATATCTCAAAAATCTAAAAAAAAATGTCAGTACAATCACCTCGTTTAGCAGTCTCAACTGCTTATTCTGCTGCAAATTACTTGCCAGCAACGTTAAAAACCAACAAATCCGGATGGATTATTGAGTATTATGTAGAAAACCCGCAAACGCAAATCTTAGCCCGAAAGATGATAAGATTGCAAAGGCTACTAAAGCGTTATCCATCTAAAATGGATGCCAAAAAGCACATCAATAATATTATTGTTGCGCTAAACATGAAACTGTCCACCGGCTGGAATCCCTATTTTATGGGCGAAGATGCGCGGATGTACACCCCGATAAAAGAGGTTGCGCTGCTGTTTCTACTGCGGCGGCTTCTGCTGTTTCGTTTAATGAAACATAAATTTTTTGCTTTTTCATAAATATAAATTTAAGTTGTTAATAATGTGGGACTTTCGCCCCTTGTTTTTAGTTTTGGGATTAGATTTTATTTCGTGCGGTTTTGTGTTTTGCTGCCTGCTTGCCAAGATTTCAAAGAACGTAATTATTTTATTTTCAGTTTTTTGGGGTAGTGTTTTTGTTTCCCCCTTGTTTCTGTATCAGAGATACATTTTTTATTTTACGCTCGGCAAAAATCTGCTTTTTTATTTGCATTTTATTTATCTGTATATCAATCAATTACAAATATTTTTCATTTTTAATTGGTTTATAGTCAAAATTTTAGCGTTTTTTTCGCAAATTTTAGGCTGTTTTTTCGCCGTTTTGAAAATCATAATAAATTGAATATCAATATATTAACATTAATCATTGTTTTGTAATGAGTGCAATTTTCGCCACAAATACAAAAAATTACTACTGAAAAATGAAATATCGGGGACGGTTTGCGTTTCTACCGCGAGCCGTCCACATTAAATATTACCACTGCGAAGCAGTACCGATTAAAAAAGATACGCTAAATGGCTTAAATAGCCTGTTTGCTGCGATATATTACTTTTGTAGGGTGTCCACATCGTTAGTTGTGGAGTCATTTATGAGGGTAGAAATAGGGCAAATTTTGGTTATAACCATATACAAATTGGTAATAATAAAACCTTTTCTTTGTAATTCTTATTTTTGTTTTATTTTTTTTATGCCAAATCTCTAATGACATTCTAATAGTTTTATGCCAACTTTCTTTGGTAGTTTTATTGTTTTATGTATGTTTTTAAGTGTCAATTTGTTATACTTTGTATTATTGCCATTTTCCACTTTTTAAGTGTCAAATTTATGGAAAAATTATGGTTTTATGCCATTATTTCTTTTCTATTTCTTTATTTTATCTGCAAAAAGAAAAAGAAATATGTTTTTGATTATTAACGTATTATCATATTTCTTTTTTCACTTTCTTTTTCTTTTCTTTTTTTTTATGCCAACTTCTAATGGAATTCTAATTGTTTTCTAATTTTTTTATGCCAATAAATAAGTACGATATGTTTTTGAACCTCCTGCAATAATTTTTTCATCCCTTACAAGTCTATATATTGCTCTCTGTATCACTTTTTTATTAATATCTTTCAAACGACCCTCAATATCTCCGATTGTTGATTTCGGGTAGTGTGATAAATCAGTCTTTATCAATTCTTCCAAAACGTAAGGTTCAATCGTTTTTAAAGTCGGTTTGATATTGAGTTTTGAATCAGATAAAAGTTTCGGATTGATGATAAAAGCAGTTCCTTTTTTCTCGCCATGCGTTTTAATAATTTGCAAATCTCGCAAACGGCTGTACCACGAACGAAGCCGACCTTCTTCCGGCAGTTGCAATATTTTCACCAACTCTGTAGCAAGTATTTTTTGGTGGCGGGCAACAGTCCCTACAAAAATTTCTTCGCGACTAGATAAATCAAAATTATTAATTATGTAATTGATTAAGTTTAAAGTATCTACATCAATGATTTTTGATTTTAAGGTAACTGCAACTTTATTAAAATTTGCTTCAATCATAGGCAGTTCCTTTGCGTCCACAATCAGTTTTTCGTATATCATATCATAACCGCTACCTTCGGCCTCCATCAGTTTGAGGTCGTGAAAAATTTTTATCAGATGCGAATTCCTTCTGAATTTTTCATGAAGGATATTGTCTTTTGTAACTCCCAAAGGTAAATCTCCCGGACTTGTTATGGTCATTCTGTCGGGATATACTTCAATGAAAATATCTGCCGAAATAAGATACGATTTGTGCGCAAAAGCATTGACGAGCAACTCTCGTATTACTTCTTTGGGATAATGTCGCACTTGTTTGCGAAACATTCCATCGGGAAGTTCATAAAAATAACTCATCTCAACGGCTTCTTTTTCTATGGCATAAATCAATTCTTCGGGATTCAAGGCGTAATCGTCCCAATTGTATTTCCGCACTTTTTGGTCGTCTGCATTATACACAATATATTGAACTGTAATTGGATAAGAGAGTCTTGCTCTTTGGCTGGCTGTTCCAAGCCACAAAACACCTAGATTGGTTAATTGAGCGCTATCAATCAGATTATAATGTTCCAAAATTTCAACATCACTTTTTTCTTTGATACTGTCCTTTACTCTATCTGATTGGCGAATGTTGGTAACAAATTGTGTAATATTCTCTAATGGAATTTGTTGCAAATTTACATTTCGGGTAATTAACTCCCACTGAAAAGCGTCTTTCTCAGCGGCAATACGTTGAATATCCTCGCCATGAACAGGGAGACATTTATCAGCAACACGCATATAAATTTTACCGTCGGAAGTAGTTGCAATTGTTTTTTTGGATGGCGATACAGAAATTTCAAAATACTGCCCACCGTTTTCGTGTGTAAGAATATCAGAAGCAGACAAAGCCACTGAATAAGTTAAGCCCCTCAGTTTTTCGAGGGTATCATTTAATATTTTTTGCTCAATTTTTTGATTAGGAGATATTTTCTTCGTTTTGTCCTCAATTCCAATTACAATAATTCCTCCCTGTGCGTTTGCAAAAGCAACACATTCGGCGGCAAGGTCTTTGAACTGCCCTCCTGTAACCACTTGCAATCTTTTATATTCTCTTATATGGTTTTCCATATCGCTTTTATTATTTGTATTTGATTTGTTGAAGGTTCTTAATTCATAAAAAACTACCAAAGTTTAATTTCAGATAGTCTCCGTGCTATGAAGAACAACTAATCCGCCGCAAAAATATAAAATAGTTTCTGCTGGAAGCCCCCATATCCCCGATTGACAAGATTGACAATTGACAAAAATTACAAACTATTGATTATTAATATTTTTCTATTTTTTATAAGTAATATTTTTGTCAACGGAGTTCAATCGTGTCAATGCTCCTTTCCGGTTTTTCTATTTTGTCAACGGCTGTCAATGGGTTGTCAACGGGGTTTTGGATTTTAACTTGTTGATTCTCTGCGTTGTCAATCGTGTCAATCGTGTCAACGGCAAAAATCGGCTTCAAGTGAGATAATTTTATTGTTTATAAAAATAGCAGTCTGTTTGATAAACAACTGATTTTAATTCGATTAACGTTTTTTATGTACTTTTTTCACTATGTTTCTTGCATATTTATTCATTTTATTGTACTTTTTTATATGTTTTAAACAATTTTAATTTCATCCTCCCACACAAATTCCGTATCCAAATTTAATCCGGTTCGTTCCACTAATTTGTCATAATCGAAACACCAAGCGTTGGGGCGTTCATACTCAAAACAAACCGTGCCAGAGAGGGGCAATTCTAAATTGTTGTCAGTATCAGGTGTAAAGATGGTAATGTGCGGGGTGTTTGTCATTGCAAATTGGTTTTTCAAGTTTTTATATTCACTTTATTTCCTCAAAATCTTTTCCATTGCTTTTCCATTTGCCAATTCGTCAATCAATTTGTCCAAATAACGAATTTTTTGATAGAGTTTTTCTTCAATATTTTCTACCCGGCAACCGCAAACCACGCCGGTAATCTTTGATACATTAGGGTTTATTAGCGGGGCTTGAGTAAAAAAAGTTTCCAAATCGCTTTCATTATCAATATGTTTTTTCAACGTTTGCTCATCATATCCTGTTAGCCAGAAGATAATCTCATTTACTTCTTCAACGGTACGTCCTTTTTTCATCGCTTTTTGGATGTAAAGCGGATAGATGTTGGCAAAGAGCATCTTATAGACTTTTGTATTTACTTCCATTTTCTTACTACTTTATTTTCTTACTATTACCCTCAATATGCGTCATAAACTGTTCCCCATCCATAGACATTTCAAATTTTGTATTTACAGTGTTATTGTCTATTAATGTGTATGTTAATCGGAATATTGGAACATTCGGAATCTTTTCGCTGATTAACGTAATTGTATTTTCAAGATAACTGATAGAATAATTAAGGATGTGCCCTTCACTGTTAAAGTAAATTGCTTTCGATGGATTACCTGTATAGTCCAAGTAAACAATCATTAAATCTTCATAAACAAATTTTGGGTTGTTTTCTGTAGCAGGAAATTCCGTGCTACTTTTTCTTACAATCACTTTTTTGTCAAGTTCAAAAGCAAAAGTGAAAGTGCCATCACCCTGTCCGGGTTCTCCAGTACCTTCACCTTTCCACTCGCCTAACAACCAATTCCAATTAGTCCAACTGTTTTGTTGTGAAAAACCTGTAATTGCAAAAACAAAAAGCAGGATTGAGGTCAATAAAATTCTTTTCATAAATAAATTATTTTTAGGGTTAAAATTATTAATCACTTTTTCGGTTTTTCCCAAATCCAGCAATCCGTGCAAAGTCTGCTTTCGATGTATTGCTCTTGAATATCAGGGAGTTTGTGAAAGAAATCTATGCCGGTAAATTTTTGTACGCTGTCAATAGATACGGCAAAACTCTGTACCGGTTTGCCCGACCTTACTTTTTCGTGAGGCATGATAAAACCGATTCCTTCAATTCGGCTACCGGTGTAATTGAGTATTACTTTGTAAAAATACTCAGGTACAGATACATTGTTTTTTCCGATGCTACCTCTTATACCTTGTTTCAACGCCGGACCGGCGACAATGTAAAGCGTGTCGTATTGTTCCGCCCAGAGTTTTACCAAATCTTCCAACTTGTACCAAATTCCGCCGGCTTGGTGAAACGTTGCTAAATGCGGACTCATATTGCTAAAGAAAAAAGATTCGTCCATGGCGGTTTTCGACCAAAGCATATCTGCACAGGGTACTAAATGCCCTCTGTCGTATCCTGAACTTTTATAATCGGCAGCCGTTGCCGTTCCGGTTTTCACTGCGGGGTCGGGGCGAAAGTTATCTATCCGCTCAGTTACCGGATTTGCAATTCGCTCACGACACAACATATAAGCCACCCAGTCCGATTGTTTGTGAGCATCGTTAAAAACAAAGGAAAATCCGGTATGCGAAATAATCTCTTTTTCACTTTTTACGTATGGAAATTCCAAGTGAACAATTTTATGCACCGTGCGGATAATGCTATCCGTGTTTGTTATTGGTTCCGGTTCCGGCACCGGTGAAATATTGGATGTGTTTGAGTTGCTTTGACAAGCAAAAATGCAGGAATAAAAGATTGCTATTGCAAAAATTAATGATAGTTTCTTCATTTTGAATATTTTTTAACCAAGAAATTTTTCGTGAATTTTTAGAATATCATCTGTTTCGCAGGGTATGTAATTTTCCTGTCTTCCGGCTTCATAACCGCATTCATCGCAGCATTTAACAAGTATCGTTTTAGAATTTTCAGTTATTTCCTTTAATTCAAACGAGCAATTTCCGCATTTTGGGCATAATGGTGCAGGATAATTTGAGGTAGATGCCATACAAAAAATTTGACAGTGCAAAAATAGTTTTAATTTGAAATATCCAAATTGCCATTTTGGATATTTGGACATTTGGCATATAATCACATAGATACCTTGTGAGTCCGAACGTGTCCCAATTACTGAGTGGAGCGTGGGCGGGCAAAAGGCAAGTGAACGGCGGAAAATAGATTGGGGCGGTTGTGTGTGGGCTATTTTCCGGCGTTCTCTTGCCTGCGGGGTTGGCAATGCGGTGTTTCTGCGTTGGCAAAAGGGGCGGCGCGGGTGGGAAAGCAAAAGTATAATCGGCTGAACGCCGTTATACTTTTGCGTGTGTTGGCGTGTGATGGAGTGCGTTGGCAACACGGCATTGACAACTTGGACGGCGACGTGTGTTACTTTCTATACCTCTCTTTCAAGTGAGGGGGTACTTTGCTACGACGCCGGCGCGGGGGCGTGCGGCTATTTAATATAATGCCAATTATAAGACGGTGTCGGCTTTGTGCGTGGGTGTGCTTATAATTTTCATTATGTTAATATAGCTTGGGGTTGGCTTTTTTGTGGCGCGTTTTTTGGTGCAGGGTAGGGAGCAGCTCTTTGGCTTTTGTAGTGCGTGGGATATGTTTGGGGTTTCTCGCTGCGCTCGAAATGACTGCAGCGCGGGGCAAAAGACAATGTGCTGCGGCAGTGTGGGCAAAAAACGTGACGCAAAAAAGACAACAGAAGGGTGGCGCGGGTGGGATGTATTTTGCCTGTCAAATAAGAATTATCTAATATACAAATAGTTACAAGGCTATGTATTTTGCCTGTCAAATAAGACTATCCATAAAATGGGATGTAAGATGCGTATCTCTTTGATTCATTTTCCGGCTCCTGTTGTTTTATGAAACCTGCATTAAATGTTTCTGTCAAAATGCGTGAAGCTATTGCCGAATTTCGATGATCTATGTTAAATCTTTCCCTAACAGATTGGTTGCTTATTGCTTTATTTTCTTCGTACATCAAGCAGGCATGTTGATAACATGCCATAACTTTTTCTTCCTTGCTCATCTCAGATAAACGTTTTTTTGGGAACAGAAATATTTTTGTATGTTGTTCGCTTCTGGTAAACTTAACTGGTGGAAGTAGTTGTTTCTCAACTGCTTCAATGGCGTAGTCTATTCCGCTTCCTCTTTTTTCACAAAAACGAAGTAACAACATAGTATTCGCTAGTATTTCATTTCTTGAATGCGGCGGAAGGTCTATTAAACGGTTAATATCGTTCAACGGTGCGCCCGGATTAGTAATAGTTAGTCTATCAGAAAAAATTTCTATAGTTATGGACATTCCGGTTATAGCAAAATCTTGATGAATCAGCGCATTGGCAATAAATTCACGGATAGCAACTCTCGGATAGATATATTCATTTGTTCTTATTACATCTCTTTTTTCGCCTTTTTGTGTAATTTTCATAACAAAATCTACAAGGTCCTCGAAACCGGCAGCATAACCATTTTTCTCTACTTGTTCAAATTCCATTTCCCGATTATTAGTACCCACATATTTTCTTACAATTACCGATTTTCCGTATAGTTCCTGAAAGTTATTTATATCGCTTGCAAAAAGGATGGCACCTAAATTGGTAATATGCCATTTGTCTTGTTCAAATTTGCAAAAATCATGCTCTTTCATTTTATTCAAAATGGTATCAGCGGAAGTAGGCACATTTTTGTCTATTAACTCAAAGAATTTTCTGTAATTGAGTAATTGCAAAACTTCATTTTCTGTCAAATTTTCTTTTGCAATTCTTCTTTCAAATGGAATCCCTTTTGAAGATGAAATTAAGTCTTTTACTTGATTTTGAGACATTTTTACTGTTTGTCCCGCAGAGCGACAGTAACTATTATATAGGTCTTGACCTTTTAAATGTACCGGTTTTTCCGGCTGTTCCGGGATATAAACAAAAAGCAGGGCATGCCCATCATATTCCATAATGGCGTGTTCTATCTTTATGGCATAAACCAAATTATTTTTTGCAATATTTCCCAGCAACTGAACTATGTTATCCGTTTCCTGTTTTGAAACAGAAAAAAGCGAACCATCGCCATTCACGCCAAATACTAACATTCCCCCACCTTGCAAGTTTGCAAATGCAGAAATATGTTGTGCCAATCGTTCCGTTTTAGGCGATATCCCACTTTTCCAGTCTAATTCGTTTAATTCTGTTGGTACCGGATACAAACTGTTTCGTAATGTTATTAATGCTTTTTCTTTCCAATCCATGATTTATATTTTGGTAAATATTAATAGTTCTTATTGTTTTATTAAATTTTCAATTTTAGTAATTGACTTATTAAAGTTAGTAACCATCTCTTCATATTAAGATTTCAATTCATCAGGAACTCTATTATAAGTTAGTTTTTCTTTTTTGTAATTTAGTTTAAAAATCCTTTATTATCCAAAATATTTATAGCCTCAATGAAAATGGCTTGCAACGTGTTGAAATCATTAGGAATTGGCGTAACCGGTTCCGCATATATTGCGCCATTACGTATGCTACCGGAATGCTCTATTTTTAACTTAAATTCAATATCAATACCATTTTTCCTGAAAAAGCAAGTCTCATTATTTTTGGCTTTTGTAAGGAAATCGTCTATTGAAATCGGTAATAATAGAGTGATTATTTGGTCAATGTGAATATTATGATATTCATAGTCCATTGGCAATGATGCATTTTTTACAGCATTAAGGAGAACATCTTTTTGCCCTCCCAGAATTTTTAAACATGTTACTATTATGGAATACCCACAATAGTAATAATATTTTATTGTGCCGGTTTTTTGCTTTTTATTTTTTAAGTCTGTAACATTTGAAAATAATTGTCTTAAATTAAAAACACCTCCGTCAATAAACATAAATAAAATATCTCTAATAGATTCAACTTCATAATACAGAAATCCATTAAGATGATTCTTCGCTATGTGAATGTGTTTTGACATTATTTCTCTTACATATTCAAAAATTGCATCCTTATTATCAAAATAAAATATTTCGGAAGTATAAAACTTGTCAATATATCCGCTAAAATCCGTGTGCTGTCCATATTTTGCAGCAAAAATATTCCGAATATTCTGCACATCACATACAAAAATAATTTTATCATAACCAAATTTATTAGTACCATCTCCTCTATCTGTATGTGCTGAAAAAACATTTAATAATCTAAAAATGTGTTCAGGGTCAATACGGTCTAAATCATCAATAATTAGAACATTCTCTCTGTGTTTTTCTTCTTCAATTCCATCGTTACAGTTTGCAAGGTTGTCTGAGATAAGCTCACTTATTACGTCAAATTCATGTACTGAACCCTTTTTCTGACCAAAGTGAGCAAAAAAGTCAGCAATCAATGTGGTGTCATTTTCGTTGATACGATTATTATATTCTACAAAATCTTTATGAATATTTGTAAATGTTTCAATTGCTTTTCCTACTTTATCAATAATTGGGATACATTTCATTATTTTGGAAGCAATATTAACACCATTATTCAACAAATACGATTGAGCAACTAATAATTTTGAAAATTGTTTATTATTAATCTTAATCCAATTGAAATTAAGCAACTGGGTTAGAATATCGTATTTAACTAACTCAAAAATATCTTCATTAGACGCAATTTGGTAATTTATTGGGAATAAGTGAAAAACATTATATTTTTCTTTTATTTCCGGAATCTCAAAAAAATGTTTTAGAAAAAAGGTCTTACCTATACCAAAAGTCCCTGAAAATAATATTCGATTGTTAGAATCAAGATGTTCTATGAAATTATAAGTAGGATTGTCAATTTTTATGGTTGTGTTAGGTATTGTTAATTCGGGCATGAAATTTTAACTTTAAAAGATTTTGCAAAAATACAATCTTTTACCTATGCTATCAACAAGTTTATGATTTTACCAACACCTGCCCAAATTAAACAACCTATTCCGAAGCCACCGATTATTCCGGTAATAAGTCGCCTTGTGTTAGTGGACATGATTTTTAAAAATGTTTGAAATGACCAATCAATGAGCATAATACCCACACAGGCGACAGCATAATACCAAGGGGGAAGTAATCCGGCAATAAAAAGTAAAAATACTAAAATGTGCCCAATGGTAGAGCCGAAGCATCGAGCGCAAATTTTCATTCTTTTACCTCTTATTGTCAAACATCTTTCAGGAATGCCGTGGCAACCAAGATTAATGTTTTTCAACCGGTACCACATTTTTTACCACTTATGACCGCACTTTATGCAAATTCTTTCAAGTTCGCTGGCTTTATGTTGTCCAAACAAAAAACCTAAGGGACCGCATAATGCAAAACCGCAAATTCCTTTTGTGGTATCGAAACCTTTTTTACCCGCTTGGATTTGTTCTGACCCACAAACAGGACATCTTACCTTTCCATCATAATCCGACATACTCTTTTATTTTTAAAATTTTCGCCTACTCTTTGCAGGATTTTCGGCGTTACCTCCTTTTTTTTGTTATCTTATTATTATTTTGTTGCAACACAACGTATTGGAAACCCTACGTGGCGCCAGTCAAGTTGCATATGCGCGGCACTACTATTGTCAAAACCTAATACCAAAAACCATTCTCTGTTGCTATTATCTTGCGTACTACTCGAATAACGACCGAGTTCACCAACACCACCAAGTTCTCCGGCAGAGTGATAACGCCAACCGGCAGCAGGCAGAAAAATAGAATTTCCGGTAGTCTTGTCTGTGAATTTCATCCCATAAATACCATTTACAGATGTCCACACATTGGTTACTTTTGAGATATTTAACAGGGTTTCCATTTCATCTGATGTAGGAATACGCCAACCGGAAGGACTTGGGTCATTGGATTGCTCCCATACTTTGCTTGATGATATACTTTTGTCCCATTTAGAATATCCATTAGAGTTTTTCATAGGGTCGGTAGTATTCCAACCCACTTTTTTATTCCATTGGTAATACATTCCAATATCTTCTGGATTGTTGGCGAAAGTGCCGGGTGCTGCAATATTGCAGGTTGCCCATTGTACGCCGTTAATTACTACAGCAACCATATCGTTTTTAGTAGAAGGAGAGGTATTGGCTATTTTATCTTTTTGGCTTTGCGGTATGGAAATTTGTTTTGCTATATATTCATTTGAAATTATCTTTATTTCGGCAATATCGGGCGCAAAAACACCTTTGTATCCGCCATTTAAATCTATTCTATTAGCACCTTTCCGAAAATTCACTTGTACATCTATTGTACCCCATTCTCGTTTTGTTGAAGGAAGGTCAATTTTTATAATATCATCATTTGCATATAGTTTAGCACCTCCACTTTCTTCCGATTTATACATTATTCTTAATATTACAGAGTGATGGTTATAGCTATTTACTGTAAATCGCAAACAACTTTGTGGATTAATGTAGCTAGCAAATTCTTTTCCTTTGAAAGTTTGCTTTTTTGCAGTTCCTGTTAAAATAAAATCGGAAGTATTGAAAATTAGTTCTGTTCTTTGTGATATTATAGATTTTTGAAAGTTGAATTTTACCTGTTTTTTGGTTTTGTAATTCTGATATTCGCCCCAAAATTCAGTTAAATCATCATTAAAATTACATAAGTAGAAGCCATCTAATTTTCCATTGTTAGAATAAACATCATCGAAACGAAAAGTTTTTTGTTGAATGTCAATGACCTGCCCTGTTAGGATTTCATTTATCTGTTCTTTATATTTTACACTTATTGCCGCTTCAATTTCTTCAGCTAATGTTCTGTTAATAAAAAACGTTGCTTCATTACCATCAAAAGTACCTTTCCATGAACTATATTTTAAATCGCCGTAATTTATTGTTGTTTCAGTTGTATCTGTTTTTGTATTATTAAAATTAAGTAAGTGGGGATTCCAATTGTAAATCGTTAACATTCCAATGATAATAAGCCAAATCCAAACAATTCTTCCGTAATATTCTTTTCTTCCCTTTGAGCGTGCCCACCAAATTATTACAAGCAACAGAATTGCTGTTGCCCCGTATTCCCACCCCAAAGTTCTTATTAACAGAAAAATGATAGTAATAAACACCATTAATAGACCTAATGTATTTAATGGATTTTGGTTTTTTATGAATCCTCTTAATAGTATTACGGTAGCAACTACCATCAATACGCTATAAGTAAGGAAATTTGGAGATTGAGAAAAGGGTATACTTGAAAAATCAATTATTAAAGATCCTTTTTGAAATAGTAAAAAAGATACGGTAATTATTGATGTAATTATTGTTAAAGCACCTATCCATTTTCGTGGTAAGCGTAATGGTGGCTTCGGGGTCAAAGTGGTTATTTCTTCTTCTTTTTCGGCTATTGTTTTTCGTATTTCATTATTATCACTTGCCCCAAGGTTTTCCCATTTATCAATAATTTCTTTTTTTTCAGGCACCGCTTTGCTTGCACCATTATTTATCGCCTCTTCTATTTTCGATAAAAGTGCTTCATGTAATTTTCCTTCGGGCATCAACCGTTTTGCTTCTTCTGCTTTACTTCTTGCTTCAACATATTTTCCTTCATTAAAAAGAGAATTTGCATCATTTATTAGATTTTGTACTTGTAATGCATTATCAAACATTGATAAAACTTCATTGTCAAAATTTTCTTCCGGTGTATTTTTTTTCTGTTTCATTTGTTTTATCGGTTTATTATTAACGCTAATTTTCAATTACACCGGTTTTAGGTATGATATGAATGAGAAATCTTTGATTGTTTTTTTCGTTATCTTCTCGCATTGAGCCACCCGTACCGCTACCCGAAATTAAAACTTCACAGTTTTTGCCAAAGTCAATACCCGAATCTTTCCAAAAACGATTCAACGCCAATGCTCGTTCATAACTCAACTCGTAGTTTTTAGCAAAGTTATCTTTTGATGCCTGACCTTCTATAATGAGTAGATATTGAATTTCGGGATTGGTTTTAGTAATTTCATCTATTTGATTTTTAATAGCATGACCTGCATTATTAAGTTGTTGCTGCGTATAATCATCAATGTATTTCATATTTGATTCACCTGTTGGGAAACTTACCCTAATTTTCAAAATGTGTTTTTTGTAAGCGGGATTATAGTCAAAATAATTGCTATCAATATTGTTAAGCGATTTCTTAATTTCTTCTATTTTTTCAAATTCAATTAATTTTGTAATTAATCCTTGGTTTCTTTTGTGTAACAATGCTATTGTCAAAATAAACAGCACTAACATTACAAAAAATAGCGAAGTCATTAAGTCGGAATAACTTGTCCAAAAAAAGGATTCTTTTTTATTCTTGCTCATAAATTATTTGGTTACGTTTATTACATCTTCTTTTGAGGGTGTAATTACTACTACATCTCCTACTCTTATTTGTTTTACCAATTTTTCTAAATCTTCATTTTTCAGTCTGATACAGCCTTCGGTGGCACGAGTACCAATAGAATTGTTATCATGGGTACCGTGAATACCGATGCCGGAATGTCCGGGGGTAAATAGGCGAATAAAATAAGGACCGTATGCACCGGTAATTTTTCCTTTTCCATCTCCGAAATCGTGCGCCCAACCCGCAGCGTTTTGAATATCGATAACACGAAAAACGCCTTCAGGAGTTTTCATATCTCCAACCTTTTCCTTATTGCCTGTGTTTTTGCCGCAAGCCACCGGATATTGAGCCATATTTTTGCCTTTATAATCATACACATTCAAAGCCATTTCTTCTTTTGAGATAATGACAAAAGATGAGTTTTCTATTTTGGCAATTTCTCGTTGATGAATCTGCCACACAAAAATCAAACCCAAATAAGGCAACAGTAAAATAATCCAAAGTAATATTTTCTTTTTCATCAGCGATATGTAATGATGTAATTGTAAGTGTTTTGGAAATTATTCCATCGGGAAATGATATTCGCAATATCGCCGGCTGCGGGTGCATCCTCTTCGTAAACTAAATGCGGTGTTTCATCATCTTCAAAACGGAATAACAAACATTTGCGCTCGTTTGTAATTACATTTTTGATTATCACAGCGAAATCGGTAAATTTGGAGTTTTTGTTTGTAACACGCTCAAAAAAAGTTGAATTTGGTTTTGTATCTTTTGCTTTGGAAAAAACCTGCCAACTGTCTGAATAACCTTTATTCTTGAGATAATTGAGTATAGCAATACGGCATTTTGAAGTATTGATAATTTCTTTTGATTCGTTATCGCCCCAAATACTGTTTAATATTTCAAAATCAGATTGAGAAAGAATAAAACCGGAAGAAATATATCCTTTCTTTGATTCGCCGCTTTGAGTATTTTTCCATTTTACCTCCGACCACTCGTAACCTTTATTATACATTATGAGTTCTGTCCCATATGGCAAACTCCCCAATTTATTATACTCTACACCCACTTGTTGTGATGAACGTAAGAAAGTGCTATTGGCAAAAGTATAATACCGTTCAGCATCTCTATCGAAGGCGTAGGGTTGGTAAAATGAAAAATAGCCAATCAACCCGCCCACAACAAGTAATAGTATTAAACCAACCACTAAAACATTTGTAGGAGCGGTTTTGTTAACTATTACCGGAGGTTTAGGATCCAGTGAATCTTGCAATGCTTTGTTTTTATTTTGCATATCAGCTAATTGCTTTTGCAAATTTTCAACTGCTTGTAAACTTTCCTTTGAGGTGCCGCTGTTTTGTTGTGCATCTGCCAACGCCTTTTTGAGCAAGGCGATAGTTTCCTGCATTTCGCTCATCTCTTTGCGCATCCTTTCTTCTTCCGATAAGTTTTCATTTTCAACTTGCTGTGTGCCGCAGAACAAGCAGAATGTAGCACTGCTGGGGATTTCTTTTTCACATTTTTGGTTTGTACAAATTTTTGCCATACAGTTATTATAAATATTATTTTTTCCAAATTCCCCAAATTCCAATAAACAGGCCAAAGAAAATAACAATGATTAATGGTATATTTTTTCCCAAGCCCGACTCTTGATAGAATTTGAACGGTAATAAGTAATGAATTTTATTGTGGCTTATTTCAAACAATACAACTTCTTCTTTCAAAGCTATTCCTTGATATTCTAAAACAATAGTTTTATTAAAATTAAATGTTTTCCAAATATTGTATTTTATTTCTTCTTCATTAATAAAAAAACCTTTTATTGAATCTAATAAGCGAATACTATAACCTTTTTTATCAAATAATAACTTATATTCTGTGTCAACTGCTTTTTTTTCATTATTTAGATAATACCATGGTTGATATTCAGTTTTCACGATTCTAGTAGGAACTTCTTTGTCTTTATTATTTTTATCAACAAAAAAATGTTTTTCAAAATTTGATGTGGGTATAGATTCTAAAATATATTTCCCCCCCCTATTTTTTTTATTCAAATGCCCATCAATAAAACAAATCTGAACTATCGTTTTATTTGGCAAATCGTTTTTAAGTCGTTCTTTTATTATTTCTATATGCTCGTCTGTTTCAGTTCCTTTTACATCGTGAAAGAAATCACTATAAATAAAAACAACACAGTCGCTTAATTCATTTTCATTCTTTTTTTTATTATCCCCTATCTTAATTTTCAGTTTATCCAAAAAACTTACAAAATCTGTCCAGTCATCCGTATTTTCCGTTTTCAACAATCTTTCAATCTCAATCTTGATATTTTTCTCATCAGCGATTAAAAAAACCGTATCATAAAGAATAACAGGATTACCAATTTTCATAATAATAAATTCTGCAAAGGTATCTTCTCTTTCTATTAAATCAGATGCCAATTTTGCTTTTAACAGCTTACCAAAAGTGATATTCTTATTTTTGGGAGGTAGCAATTCTGAAAATTCTATATCGGTAAAATCTTTGTCAAAAAAAACTCTAATTTTTTTACGATATTTATCATATTCGTCTTTCAGGGGAACGCTTAAAACATTGTCACTAAACCCTTCTTTTGAATTATCAAAAGCAAAAATTAATTTATAGTGGACTGCATTTGAAGTAATTGGTGTAATAATTTTCTCGCTAAAATCTATACTGTTTTCAGGAAAATATAATCTATTGAATTGTTCTTTAATAGAAGGTTTGACATAAGGGGTAATCAATGTAATAAAAATTCCAATAGATGCAAGAAAAATCATAATCTTATCATTTGCTTCAAATTCATATCTTTTTATTTTTAATAACTTTACAAATTCTCCAACAATATAAAAGGCAATAAAAATTAGTAGTAAAAACCACATTGCACATTGAAAAACCCAAAATATAACTGCAAAACAAACAGATAAAATAAAGAATGACAATAAAGTAATTATTGCGTTTTTCATCTTATAAAAATTATTATTAAGATTAATACAACGACAACTAATGCTATACCAGCAACAATGGAAAAGACGCGTATCCACTTGTCATTAAACAAATTTCTCAAAGCGTCACTGGAAATTGTTTCCTTTACTTTCGATTTTTCCACAATTTGCTGCTGTAGCATTGATAACTGACATTGGATATTATCAATTTTCTGCAAATTTTCTACAGATGAGTCGTTGGTTAGCTGCGCATTTGATAACGCATTTTTTAGCAGTTGAATAGTTTCCTGCATTTCTTTTATCTCTATACGCTGTTTTTCTTCTTCCGACAAGTTTTCATTTTCAACTTGCTGGGTGCCACAGAACAAACAAAAAGTTGCACTACTGGGGATTTCTTTTTCGCATCTGGGGTTTATACAATTTTTTGCCATACAATTATTACATTAAAAATTCAACAACCACTTAACCAAATCAATCCCCGCAAACACAACTATTAATATCCCAACAATTTGGCAGGCGATATTTACAAAATATTGCGGTGTACGCTTTTTGTATTTGCGTTTTTTATAAATCAAACCCGGCAATACAAGCCATATAAACAAACCAAGAAGTGCTTTGATAATTATTCCTGTCATATCATTCAAAAGTTATTTCATTTCGTTTGTAGTCAATGGATATTTTACCAAATTTTGCTAATGCGGATTGCCCTAAAAGTAACGGTGCTGCTTCATTATCCACAATAGAGGCTTCAATATTGTATAACATTTTTCCTCCTATCTCTACTTTTCGTAAAATTACAGATATGCCTTCGTGTATGCTGCCATCGGCTATTCTGTATTGTTGAGTGCCAACAAAATCATCATCTAACAATTTGCCCTGTTTGTAAAGAAACTTTGCTTCGGTAAGCGACATCGTAATATCTGATGCGCCTGTATCAAATATAAATTCCATTTCTGTGCCGTTTATTACGCAAGGGACGTGATACACACCGCCTTCTTTTCGCATCTGGACAACCACCTTACCACTCGGAGTATTTGATTGTCGTCTATCAATTCGCTCGGTTTCTGTTCGTTCAATGCGATTTGTATTTGTACCACGTCGCCTGCTACGTCCACACGAAATAAAGGACATAATAAGTATGAAGAGTAATGTATAAAAAAATAATCGTTTTATCATATTCAAATTTTAAAAATATCACTCAAAAACACATAAATACTGTCCCAGTTTGCGATTAACAATGACAATAATGTTAATCCGCCAAGTATAGAGCCAATCCAAATCAGTATTTTTTTCCACATCTTCATTCCGGGATTTGTAAAAACCGGAACATTTGTGCCTTCGACTTTCGCTTTTGCCAATGCTTGAATAGCATTTGCCAACGTGTCTAATTTGCTGTTTTGTGCACTCATCGTTTTCTCAAACTTGGAAATACTGTCTTTAATAGCCGTTAATTGTTTCAGTTCTGTAACAAGTCTCTCAATTTCTTGTGATTTTTGCTGTAACACATCGCTCTGTTTTGTAAAAATATTGTTGAAGTCAGTTAATTGCTTTTGCGTGCTTTCCATCAAACGGTCTAATGCTCGCTGCAAATAATCATTTACTCTGGTTACGTCGTTTGCCATCGCATACCCGCGCTGTTCAATGTGCTCTATTTCTTGCCTGAAAAATGCCCCCATCTCCTCTATTGCCTTAGTGCGTTCCTGTGCCTTATCAAGTTTATTATTCAATGCCTTTACATTGTCAAGGTATTGATTGCAATTATTTAGATATTCCGAAAGAGTGCCAATTTCTTTGGCGCTAGTTCTCAAAGCATCAAGGTTCGAAATCATTTGCGATGATAACTCTCTAGTTTCAGCTTGTTTTACAGCATTTAATAATTCCGTTTGCAAACGGGTGTTTTCATTGATTTGAGAAAGTGCTTTGTCTAAATCGTTTGTGTTAGAGGAAAAGGTAGTGTTGAATTCTTGCAGATTACGGGACATTTCAATTAATGCGCCTGAAACATCGGAATTTAAACTTGGTAACAACTCTCTTTGAATCCAACTTAAAAAGATGTGTTTATTTTTTTCGACTTTTGATTTTATATTTTTTGCCCTAATTGAGCCGGAAGTGGTAAGTAAAATCCCAAAAATACTGGATATCATTGCTAATGCAACACCACCGAGAAGAGCTTCAACACCTGCTGAACTTGTAGATACCGCGTTGGAATTGAGTAAATCGCTGTTAGTTGTATTAAGTAAATCGCTTAAACCGCCACTAATCCACAAATAGCCAATACCAATTAAGATTCCCATCATTGTTCCTACCAATCCTAAATAAAGCGGGATAGGTATTTGGGTATTTATTTCTTCTTCTACTGCATCACAATTTCTATCAACTATATCTTTCATCAGTGAAAAATCGCTAACTCCATTTCTATTTTTCTCTAAATATGAATTGATAGAATTTTCTATTTGTCTATAAACCGGATTATCGTTTTTAGCGCGGAAACCTTTGTGGTTTTTATAATGGTTTACTAAATCTTGCTTGGCTATCTCAATATTAAAACTATTCACAAATTTACTTTCAGTTATGCTATAGGTTGCTGAGTAATACTTATGAAAGTCAATATCCGTTTTTTTGAGCAAATCAATCAATACATCTTCGTTGGTTATGTTTTCAATAGAGTTAATTATATCTTCTGATATAAGCCCGTAGTTCTTACCATCATCATTGAAAATTGACTTGAATTTCTTTAGTAAGCCAACAGTTTTTCCAAAGATGATAAATTGCCAAATTACTATTCCGATAATGATTAATACGATGAAATAAAAGTGATTGTCCATAGTTTATGTGATTTTTTTAATTGATAATTACATTCAGTTTATTAATAATTTTCCATTTGCCATCCGGTTGACGTTGGGCTGTGCCTTCGCTAAGATTATCAAGATTTGAACCAATGCCCGGCTCAATGCCGCCGTCTAAAAATTCGGGGCGTAGGACAACAAGTTCTTTTGCTCTGTGATATACAGTAAAATTTGCCGATTTTTCGCTTTTCAAATGCAGTTCAAAAATGGTATCATCAGCGGGAGTTTCGGTTACATGATTGAAATGGTCGTCGAGAATGCTATTGGCATAGAGAGTGGTGTTTTGACTTTTTCCAACGACCGTTTTGCCTTCATTGCGGGTTTGACCTGCAATCTCTTGTGTTATTTCTGAAAAACTTTTTGCTTTGAATTGATAACCGTCTATTTGCTCTCCAAGTTTTATGTTCTCTTCAAAAATTTCATTATACTGTTTTTCAATTTTTTTGATTTGATTATCACGTTCTTTTACTTGATTTACAAGTTGTTTGTTTTTTTCGTGCAAACTTTTATAATCTTTATTGAGAGCGTCAAATTCGGTATTTGCAGTTTTTTTTGATTTGTCTTTAAGCAAGATTTTCTCTCTCAACCATTTTTCCCAACAAAAAATACCACAGCCAAAGCCTGCAATGAGCCAAAACCACCACCAAGAAAGAGATTTTTTGCTGTTTTGGTAAGAAGTACAGTCTTTTTCTTTTTTTTGATTACGTTCCCTGCGACTATCAGATTTGCTTTTTGTTTTGTCTTCCTCAGATGTTATGGTAGATTTTTCTGTTTTTTTTTCTTCCTGCTCAGTCTTGGTTTTAGGAGTTTGTTCTTTTGACACTTCTTCTTTTACGGTTGGAGTTGTCTGTTTTTCTCCCTTTTCAACTTTTATTATCTCTGAACTTGCCTTACCAACAATCAATAATTGACCTTTTTTAATTGCCGGTTGTACTTCTTTTATTGGGTTTCCTTTTTTGTCTTTTTTATTTGTTGTTACAAGTTGTAAATTATTCCATTTTAATATGGAGTCTACAGCTACATTCTGCTTGTTAGCAATGCTGTATAATGTTTCACCTGCTTTTACCTCATAGGTTTTATTCTGTGCAGAGCCAACCGCTCCGCACAGAATAAATGCCATAAAAATTATTGCTGTTCGTTTAATCATACTCGTTTAAGAAATTTTCACTTTAAGAGATTCTTTTTTCATTCTCCAACTTTCGCCTTCTTTTATTGCTTCACCTTGTTGAATGATTTGCAAAGTAGTGTTGCCGTTACCCTGCACATCGCAACCTTCTAAAAATTCAGGACGTTGTTTCACAAGTTCTTCCGCTGCTTTGTAAATGGTTACTTTTGCTTTGGTAGCACTTGCTTTTTCTAATTTCAACTCAAAAATGCTGTCACCTGTCGCCTGTTCGGTAACACGATTAAACATTCCGTTTTCTGTAATAACATCGGCATACAGCGACATCGGGTTATCTACAATTTCAATTTTCATTGTAGCAGTTGTGGCATTTTGTCCTGCGTCTGGTGTAAATGTATAAGTAATTGTTGCGGTATTATTTATTGCAGGTTTCCAAGTTCCAATTATTCCGTTTTTTGACCTTGTGGGAAGTTCTGGAATATTAGCATTTTTATTATATGGACCAATTTGTTCAAAAACAGGAGTAGTAGGTGAAGGTACTTCTCTTCCAGCATTTCCATTGTTGATGCTTGCAGGTTGAGGAATTTTTGCCAATAAAGATTTTTGCCATTTATCCATTCTGCCGCCTACTTCAACATTTACTAATTCTTTCAAAAGACTATCTCTAAAATTGTTCTTTTCTAAAAACATCACTCTGTTTTTTTTCTTTTCCCGCCAAAGCAGCAGAAATACGGCGACAGCAAGCAGTATCGCAAGTCCTGCAATACCATAAGCAATGAAAAGCCATTTTTTCAAGTTTGATTTTTGAAAAAGAAGTTCCTCTACTTTTGGTTGAACTATTTGCCAATAGTAATCATTAACAGAAATCCAATGTGCTGTAAAAGTGACAGAATCTTTATCTATTGACAATGGTTTTGTAAAATCAACTTTTACAGTATCTCTAAACCAACCCTGAAAAACAAAATCGGTTTTGACAGGCATAGGCACTTGAATAGTAAAATTGCCTGAATCAAGTTTTTGTGTCATAGGTTGCGAGCCATTAGAGGCATCAAAAATAACCGTATAAGATTTTTTTGTTACTGCGTTTACATTCGCCATCAGCATTACTGCTGAAATTATTAATATTATTTTTCGCATTTTATTTTACAAATTATTGGTTTTACATTTCACTTATTTTTAATGCCAAGTCGTGCAACACGCCAATGAGCGGGTAGAAAAACAGCGTTTCTTCTACTTTGGTTTCATCTGTTACTTCTTGGCGTTTGTGGTACAAGCCGTCTGCCAGCGACTGACTTAAAGCCGTCTGGTCTAAACAAATTTCTTTTACCTGTGCATAAATAGCAGGGTCGGCTGCAAGATATTCGTTCAAAAAGTCATTGTTATCTTTGTGTAACTTGAAAAGAAAATTAAAAAATTCCATAACCGACATCAAAACACCGTCTTCGGTTTTGCTATTAATATTGGCGTAAGTCAATTCTTCCTGTTCTGCACTGTCGAAGTCGTTGCCAACGAAAATGGTTTTTATATCGCGAATGCTGTCGTAGTCCTGCGAAATTGGAGAAAGTATACCGCCTTTGCAGGTTGCTTTTTTTGGATGCTCCTCCATAATTACCTGAATTGGCGTATATTCACATTTCTCTTTTGTTCTCCCCTCATTATACACACCGTCAAAAATCAATTGGGCAAATTTGGCAATAGTTTGTTTGTCAGTGGAAACAATCCGCAGTGAATGTGAACCGTTGCCACTAAAAGCCAAAGTCAAAGGTTTTCTCAATCCTTTTGCCTTCATTGATTTAGCAATAAAATATAGAATTGCACCGTAGAAAACAATAAACACATAACGCAAACGGTCGTTGCTCGACAATTTTTCCAAGAAATTGAGCGAGGCATTGTTTTTCACTTTATCGCCAATGAGCGAAAAAAGGAAAGCAATAATATCTGACGATTTTTTCTGTGCTTCAATTTCACCCAATACATCTTTAAGAACTGCTAAACCATTGGCTTTTAGCATTTCTGCATATTCGTCTTTGTAGAGATTTACAAAACCATTATTGTCCGAATCGTAATTATAACCATCGCCAAATATTGCATTTGATGCAAAACGAAACGAGAGCAACATTTTTGGCAAACGACCTTCAACCACAAATACATCAGTTGTGCCGCCGCCCACATCAATCGTAACCACTTCGGTACGCGCACCCTGCTTTTTGCTGTAATAATTGTATGGTGCTGCCGATTCCGAAATACTGATTACATTGCTTTCATCATCGCCAAAATATGTTTTGTATGCCTTTTTCCAATTCTTTTTGAATTGATTGATTTTACCCATTGTCATACTTGCAGGATAGAACCAAACTATTTTTGTTCTTGCCAAATCACCACCATTGAGAGCAACTTTGTTGCGCATCAAAATAAACAGCGTTTCGAGGTGCATTTCAAGCAAACGGTCGGGTACGCCACCCCATTTTAGGTCGGTTTTTGTTTGATTATACACAGGTGTCATTTCTTTTTCGTACTGAAATGGAATATTTCCGTCTGCCAAAGGTATTGGCGACAAGTCAAAATTTACATTTTTATGCTGCGAAAAAACGGTGCGCATCGGGAATGAATATACATCGTTTGCTTCGCCGACTGTATCAGGGATGAAATTTTGAATAAAACCGCTGATAATGTCTTTATCAACGCCGTAAGCTGTGTGTAATTTGTGCAACTGTTTTTCATTCGGTGCTATATTGAACGCCACAGGGTTGGAATTTGTGTCGGTACAATATTCTATGTGCGTGTTTGTTGTACCAAAATCGACAGCAAAAGTATATTGTGCATTGCCCGCCTTAACTTTGAAATTCGGCACGATATATCCTTCGGTAACATCGCCTATGTGAACCTGAATGCGGTCAAAATTTTCATTTACTATATACGATTCTATAGAGCAAACATCATAAGTTCCAATTTTTTGCTTTGCCGAGCGAATTACTTGCGTGGTTTCCATCTCGTTGCTGCCATCAATGCAAGTGATAATAACATCGTTATTACCTTTGTCAAAGGTAGCAATACGGTAGTGTTTTTTTACATTTGCAGGGAATTTCACAAGCGGCATAATACCCATGCCGAGTTTCTTTTCAATCATTGCACCATCATTAGTTTTCTTTGTTTGGTCGGCATTAACACCAGCTTCAAAATAGGTGCGGCGGTATTCTATGTAACCTTTTTGGATAGGAATACGCAATACAGCGGTAACGCCTGTCGCCTTATCTTCCAACTCAAACATTTTCTTATTGTCACCCATTGTTTTTTCTGTCAAATCTTTTACTGTGAAAAAATCAAAGAAAGTACTTGTAAGTGGCAACAAATAGCTCTTTCCGTTTGCCTTGTTGATATTTCCATCAAAAAAATTACTATTGTTAATTTCATAGGGCATACGTACAATAGTATCTGTTAGAAAATCGCTGATAGTCAGGTATGGATATTCATCGCTCACAATTGGTAAGCGGCGGTTCATCCAAGGCGTAGCATCGTAGTAAGGTGCTTTATTGTCCTTACCCCAAGTATTTATTGTATATTTAAGATTTGCGTAAGTGTTACCATTTTCTACCGGCAATACAAGCGGTTTTTTATCTCCGGTGTAAAAAGTAGATTGGATTTTAAAATCGCTACTTTTCTCTATGGCATCATTTTTAGCAGGTTTTTTATGAAAAGCATTACCCAAAATTTCAAGAGTATCGTTGCCTTTTTCCCCAATCAAAAACGGTTCGTATTGATTGATACTGTCGGCTTTTAAATTCTTAATTTCGTTTTTTTGCGTGTCTGAAAGAAACTTGTAATTACATATTTTACCCGAACTACTTGTCAAATAATCATCAATCTCAGGAAAATCTTTATGAAATGCACCCTCGCCATAGACTTTGCGAAAAGCATAAAGATATATTTGGAAATCGAAATCTCTTTTATAAAGCGGTTGATACGAATCATCGAAAGGTCTATCTTGACCAAGAGCGATGTTCTTAGACACATAACTCAAATCGTTTGCCGAAGAAAAAAAGAGTGTTGCCGGCGAGGTCGCTCCTACAATATTCATTTCATCACTATTTGGTCCTACATAATTCAACATATAAATTCGTTCTAATTTACCGAAATTATATGGGTCATCTCCCGTAGCATCCGACTCAAGATAGCGTTTTAAGGTTTTTCCAAAAACATTAAAAACATCTAAATCTTTTTTTCTATCCCAAACAATGATTTCAAATAAGTTTTTGAAGCGGTCGTAGTTAAAGAAGATTTCAGCCACATCAAGCGTGTCTGATACCATTTTATGATAAATAGTGTCGCCATCGAATGGAGCATATTCTTTATCATTTGTATCGCGATTTGCCATAGCCACCACTTCACGAAAAGCGGTTTTAATCAAATCAATACGCGCAAAAGGCGAAGGGATAGAGGTAATTTCCTTTTTGGCATCGCCACCGTCAGGGTCGGTTATTTCACTGATTGCCTGTGTGCTATACACTTTTGAATCTTGCCAATCTACAATATTATTATTGCCCTGAATGTTATATAATCTAAATACTTTTGACATAATTATTCGATATTAAATTTTTCTTTTACTAATTGTTGTGTTGCCAAATAAAACAGTTCCATAAATTGCTGTTCTTTTTCACCGGATTTGCTTTCGCCACCCTGTCCGTTCAAACGATTGTTGAATAAATCGTAATTGGTATCCAAAGTCAATAATCTTTTGGGCGTGATGCCTTTAACCAAATCAAAAACTTTTTCGCTATTTTTATGCAAATTGAAAGGCGTGAATGCACGATCTTGTGTAGTCATTTCATCTAACCAAAGTAGATATTCCTTTTGTATCTTTTCTAATGTAAGAATAAAATCACCATCAAAAAAAGTTTTGTCGAGTTTACGGTCTCTTGCCCAAGGAAGCGCAAGAAAATTATCGTTTTCATCTAAAAATTTAGCAAAAAGATTAAATTGTGTCATTGCTTTTCGCAAATCTCGTTTTGCTATTTTGCCTAAATTTTCAAAGATAATTTCGTTTGTATCTATATCAATACCAAATTCTTTATGAACAGCAGATTTAGTTTTTTGGGAATTGGCAAAATCAATCAAAGCAAAAGCAGAGATCAATTCAATAAAATGTGCGTTATTTTTTTGATTAGTACCCCCTTCGCAGTTTTCGTAGGTTGTTCGGGTGTCGTCTGCTATGTAATATAAAGAATCAATCGCATTATTTTTACTAATTGCTCTGTCGTAATAAGCAAGTGCTGACTTTGCTTTTGACACGAAAGTTGCCGAATCAATCTGTGATTTTTCGTCTTGCTTTACCTGAAAATAGGGCAATACTGTGATTGCGCCAATATGTGCCTCGTGAACATATTTTTTGTTTGCAATTTCTTCACTGGTACGCAAGGTTTTTAACAAGAGAGGGAAACCGCTTGCACCTGTTCCACCGAAAATGGAAGAAATGATAAATATTTTGTCTTGTTCTGTAAATTCGTTTGTGAAATTCAAAAAAGCATCTGATTCATCAAACTGATTTAATACTACACTTCCAACGTTGGGATTGCCTTTAAATCCTATCGTCATATCCGAAGCCAGATTTTTTTGTGAAAATAGCATATTTACCAATGCTTGATTTTCTCGTGTCATATCACTGACCCCCATATAGTCATCAAAAGTAACATCTTCGGTATTGCTTAACGGCAAACGAAAATTTGCCATTGTTTGCAGAATTTCAGTCTTGAAAAACTTGTTTTTCTTTTTACTGTCAAAATTCAATTTACTGCGAATTTCGCCGTACTTTTTCATTAATTCTACTGTGCGTTCCACATCGCCGGCGGCAGCATCAGGGTCAATAATGATGGGCACAATTGCACTTGCTTTACACTCCACTCCCGAAGCCAGCAGCATTGTGGCAGCCCGCAGTACTCGCGAACCGGTACCGCCTATTCCAAATACATATACTTTACTCATTTTATTATTTTTTTAGGTTTATTAATTACGATTAAAAAGGTGTTCTGCGGCAATTTTTACTGCCCCATTTGATAATCATTGACCAAACAAATGAAACGACAAATGTCCATAACGCATTGACTAAGGAGAAACTAACAAATTCAATACCATACGGTAATGCCTTATTTTGCTGTTCGTATAAATACGATAATTCATTATAACTGGCACTGTAAGCAATGCCAAAATTGACCGCACACAATACTACTACCAATAGTAACCAATGCCACCATTTGGCAAATTTTACAGAATTAACCACATAGTAGTAAATAGCCAACACCGAAACAGGTATCAGCACCATACACAGACCGATTGTTATGTACAAATTTTGGTTGTACATATCATTAGAAAAATTGTCAAAGTACGCTAACCATTCGTACCAATTTGCGAAAAAATCATTCATATTACATTAATTTTTAAGATGTTATTATTTGTTTTTAATTTCAATTTCAAACTCAAAAAAGTTTTTATCATTTGGGTAGATTGTTTGGTATGCTTCAGCAATTCCTTCAATCAAGTATTTAATACCAAAAGTTTTATCCAAGTTGTCTTTTATTCTTTTATCATCAACGATATGGGTTTGTTCTATCCATTGTGGCATTTGTTTCTTCAGAGATATTTTCACATTAGAAGTTGCTGTACCTGTTGCTTCTAAAACAATAAGGTGCGTAGGATTTGCTTCGCAAATTCTTATCCAGTCACTTGCATTTATGTTATTTCTTTCTACTGTTTTTACTTCTTTTATGCGAAAATTATTATCGCTAAGCGTATAATTATCAGGATTCATAAGATAATCATCTTCCGCAGCAATATTTTTCAAATCAACTGCAACTGCAAAAGTGAGTTTATTACAGCCGTTACTATCGCGACCTCTTGCTTTCATATTCACATCTTCTATACCATGAACATACTCTTTTGTGCTTGCTCTACGACTTGCTTTGAAGCGCCCCACATTATCAGTAGAGAGTAAAACCGAATAATAAATATCATCAGCCTCGCCTGACGAAATGATATATTTATTGTCAAAACCTTCAATTTTTCCTTTTTCTAATGGAATTTTATTATTGAAATCAAACATCACATCGTTATTTCCAATAACACATATATAGTAGGGACGTTCCTGGCCAGTCAAAATTGTAGGAGCATTATCTTTATCGAAATATTTCCCTTTAAACTTAGATTTCATTTTTACAATAGTAGTAGCCAATTTCAAAGAATCTTGCTTCCAACGCGAAAGAAAAGCATCTTTTGTTAAACTCTTTTGATCTGATAATAAACCTTCGGCATCTTTCCCCTTGATAGAATAAATGCAGTCAGAGAACAAAATGGAAATAGTTTCCTTATCGCTTTTATTAAGTATCATTTTGAATACATTATTCATATTGCTGTTATCTCTTCCAATTTGGTCTCTCATTTTATAAAACGGAGTATGGATTTCTGTGGCAAATTTTACCAAATCTCTCTGAGTATCAGTTTCTTTTATTTCAGAATTAATAAAATGGACTTTTATTATTTCTTCACCATAATAATGTTTTAACATTACAAACAAGTCACGTATAGCGAGCTTAAATTCTGTGGTTGTGTTTTGATCCACATAGCCATCCATACTGCCCGAATTTTCAATATAGACGTTGATGGTAGAGGCACTTTTGGGGAGTGGAATTGGTGTCTCTTCCGGTGGTGGAGGTAGCGGAGGAGTTCGTTTGCAACCTGTACAAAGGAGCAAAAATGTCAATAAGACAAATGGGGCTAAAAAGTTTAATTTTAATTTATTCATATACATATTTATTTGATTTATAATTATTTTATTGGGAATCCTTTTGCTTTAAGTGCGTTACGATAAGTCTTTATATTGTGCGTATCGTCTATATATGGGTGGAAAATAAGCTCTCCACTTCCAAAAACAAAAAAAAGTGCTATTTTTTTATAATCACTCACATTCGAGGAAAATTGCGTTGAAAAGGCTTTTAATATCACTTCTGAATTATCATTAACTAATGCATTAGCAACACCCAACATAAATTCGTACGGTTTTATATATTCAGTGGGTCCAAATGGCATTATTTTAATAAGAATTTTATCATTATCATTGTAATAAGAATAGATAGATGGGGATAGATCATAAAAGTCGTTAATAACTTTTTTTGTAGCTTTCTCATCAAATTTAAGTTTATTAGATTCGCAATAAACCTTAAATTCAGTATTAGTTTTTGATAAATTCTCCGCTGATATTTTAAACGTTTTTCCATTTTTGCTATAGTGCCAATTTTCTAATGGTACTTGAGTTACAAAATCATCATCAAAACAATGGTTAAATATATTATTATATTCTTTCGAGTTTTTTGGGTCTTTTGTGCAGTTGGGTGTTGCAAATGTATAAGCAACAACAGATTTCATTTCACAAATTTTACCATCATTCAAGTCAGCGGCAAGAAGATTGGCTACTGCAGCCCCCCGACTATGCCCTGTTATCATGAAGTTAATATTTTTTAATTTGTGGTATTTAATGTTGTTTCTTATTGTATTCAGCAATTCTTCATTTGCAATCTGAAAACTTTTGTGCTGTACACTATTTTCTCCAATATCCATATTCCCAAACCATTCATTACCTTCTGTGCCTCTAATTACAACTATGTACTCTACTTCATTACCATTAATTATTTTGTGAGCAAGTGAAAAGCGGACACCGTTTTCTGAAGTATTGTCAATTGATATAAAATAATGATAACCATCTTGTTCTAATTCTTTTATCCCTGCACCATATTCGTAAACTTTTTCAGAATACAATGCGCATTTTTTTGCAAGTTCGTGGTCATATTTGACAAACTCGCCATTAAATTTCTTCTTTACTTCTATGTTAGAAATCTGAAGCCCAGTCTGCCCATTTTTTTCATCATCTCTGGCGTAAATACTAAAATGCAAATATCCGCATTCATTGGGTACTTTATTGAGTATCCATTCCGTTTGGGTTATCCATTCTGTTTGCCCTTTGTCTTTTTGTTTTCCGTCAATATCCACAAAAGACCAATACACGATATATCCGGTTGCACAAGAGATGGGCTTCCATCGAATCGTACATTTATCACCTGCTTTAACAGATTGGGGAGCATAATCTAACTGCGGTGCAGGAACACCACCAATGCAAATTTTATTATTTGGATTATTATTACCTTCTTTATACCACACCGGGTCTTCTACCCCAAGTTTCTTTAATTCATTAGCTGCCTGAGCACTGTTAACGTTAATGCCTAATAGAGGACCAAAAAGTTCGGCAAGATTACCAAGCATCGCATAAGCATAATCCATATTTAAGGAGATTTCATCTGTTAGTTTGTTGTAAGTAAATTCATAAATTGCATCCCCTTCTTTAATTGAAAGAGTATTACCTTTTAGGGTATATGGGTATTCATAAGCCGTTGGCAATATAAACCCCATTATGCCAAAATACATTTTCAGTTTACCACCTGCAAATTCAAATTTAGCAATAGGAATTTGTTTTGCCATTTCATTTTTCTGTACATAAGTGCCGTTGGGGGCTTGTGCCGATACCGCAAATGTGGCAATCAGAATAATGAAAAGTAGTAAAAAGAGTGATAAAATGTATTTTTTATTCATGTATTTCTTATTATTAGATTTAATACGAATGTTAATATGTTTATTTTTAGCAATTTATCTTATTGAAATTTTAGACAAAAAAAAGCGCAGTCTTAACTTTAATCTGCACTTGAGGTTTTCCACGACCCGTAACGCCTAATCAGTTAAGCCCACGCAGCCGCGCGAGTATACTAATTATTGTTGGCGTTACTTCCTAACTGATTAGTGCTGAATGTGGAATTTCAAGTGCAAGTAAAAAATAGATAATCGCTATCTATATGTCTGTTTTTGTGCTATTTCGCACAAAATATTTCATTAATTCATAAGCAGTAAATGTTGGTTAATAATTATTTTTGGCATGATATTTTTCATAAAAAAATATTAATTCATAAAAGGGCGCAAAAATACTATAATTATCATTGCATAAATCGCTACTATTTTTCTGGAAATTACTTTACCTTCTCGTGACATTATGTCACGCAAAATGTCGCGATAATGTAAAAAAAATAGTTCAAAATTGTCTATCGCGACATTAATCGCGACATGTGTCGGGATAAGTGTCGCGATTAAAGTTCATAATGGGTATCAGGTCCCTTTCCTTTTTTATTAATCAACCCTAATTCTGTCATTCGTCTCAGATGCCGTTCAGCCTTTTTGGTATCATACCCAAACTGATTTTCATATTCTTTCCGGGTAATCTTTTTAACAAGACGGATATAATTATAACCTTGTAATTCGTCTGTGTTAAGCGTTTTTAGTTTATCGTTTTCTGAAATCTCTTTTAAATTTTCCATATTGCGCGGGAATGTGAAAACGATGTACGGATTCTCAAATGTAACTACCGGTAGCGGCAAATTATATTTTACCGGCAATTCATTTATAGTTTGAAAACCCAGCCCGCGTTGTTCCACTAAATCCATTTGCTCAAACACATACATAATTTTGGGGTTTCTGCTTAACGATGGCGCATTGAGTTCCTTTATTTGTTCAATTTTTATAGGCTCAACAGGGGAACCGGGGCTTTTGATAATAATTGCTTTATCGTTAATTTCAAAATAGATAGGCGACCCTTCCAAATCGTAATCGCGGTGCACAATGGCGTTTATTAAACTCTCTCGGATTACATCTTTGGGATAATCGTAAATGGTTTTCCTTTGCGCTTCAGAACGGTCAATTTGTTTGCCGATATGCTTTTCATACCATTCAATAATATTATTCGCCTGATTTACCAAGGCTCCTTCTGCCGTGTGGATTTCTTCACCTCTGCCTGCAGTTTTGTAAGTTGCTCTTATCAATGCGTTTGGATAGAGCAATTGCGGTCTCTTTCCAAACAGTAACATTCCCAAACCTGTGGGAACAAGGCTGTTTTCTTTTTCTTCCAACAATCCAAGTTGCGAAAAAATACGGTTAAATGCAGGAGTATCTACAGCAACATCCAATTTTGCCATTTTAAGAAAGTTCTCCATATCGCTAAATGATAAATCTTCCAGTACTGTATTGGCTGCGGCTTTTTCTTTGGGGGATAAAATTAGCGCGGGTTTTTCCTGTCGTGGATTTTTAGCGCGTTCTTCCGCTTCTTTGATAAACTGCTTATTCGCTTCTCTAATAACTTCTTGCAAGTCAGCATCAAACATTTCTACTTCTACGCCATTGTCAATCAGGTATTTTATGCCTTTTCTATCCACAGTAGGGTCGGGGTCTTCTATGCCTATCCATACTTTTTTTATTCTTGCGTTCACAATACGCTCGGCACAACTCAACTTTGGGTGCTTTCTTGCACCCGGAGCGCAAGGCTCTAAAGTGGCAAATAAGATTGAGCCGTCTAAAGATATTGAGCGGTTTTTCCGTTCCAAAAGCGTAAATTCCGCATGGTCGCCTTGTCGCAGCT
>Ga0209628_10000124_pt1 | contig 41133 bp, 32 predicted proteins | sample TergutCu122P4_FD_187285 | JGI IMG/M metagenome (GOLD analysis project Ga0209628, IMG submission 187285) | Cubitermes ugandensis P4 segment gut microbial communities from Kakamega Forest, Kenya - Cu122 P4 (SPAdes) (version 2) | ecosystem: Host-associated > Arthropoda: Insects > Digestive system... | reverse complement strand
CTAATTTCATCGCCTCTTTTAGCGATGTTTCTGCTGCCGGTAAGTTGTTATTTTCAATGTATTTAAAAGAAAAATCAATCAACTCGTCGTAGGTTTGGGCTATAGTGAGTTGAGGAGAAATAAAGGTATAAAGGAATAGTGAAAGAAAGAATAAGTTGAGTTTCATAAAATTTGTAGTATTATGAGAAGGTTTCTCGCTACGCTCGAAATGACGAGTTGTCATTTCGAGCGCAGCGAGAAACCTAACCCACAGCGATGAACCCTTTATTCAACCGGAGGAGGCGCAATCAATTTGTAGCCTTTACCGTGAATATTAATAATTTCGATAGTCGGATCGTCTTTCAATAATTTTCTCAATTTGGTAATATAAACGTCCATACTACGTGCATTGAAATAATTATCATTTCCCCAAATATTTTTGAGGGCATAATTACGTTCCAAAATTTCATTGGAATGAGAACACAAAAGACTCAACAATTCACTTTCTTTAGTTGTAAGTTTAGAAACTTCATCGCCATGAGCAAGCGTTTGTTTTTGAGTATCGAAAACAAATGTACCTACTTTATAGAAAGCAACATCTTTAGCCTTTTTGCCGTTCACGCGACGAAGAATAGCCTCGATACGAAGCAGCAGTTCTTCCATACTGAACGGTTTTGTCAAATAATCGTCGGCTCCGATTTTGAAACCTTCGAGCACATCTTCCTTTAAAGTTTTAGCAGTCAAAAAGACAATAGGTATTTCACTACTTAATTGTCTGATTTCTTGTGCCAATGTGAATCCGTCTTTTTTAGGCATCATCACATCTAACAAACAGATATTATACTGATTTTTCGGAAATGCTTTTGCACCGGCTTCTCCATCAGTAAACAAATCTACATCATAACCTTTCGCCTGAAGATATTCTCTTAAGAGCATACCCAGATTCTCGTCGTCTTCACACATGAAGATTTTAACTTTTTCGTCCATAATAATCATCTTTTTATATAAGGTAAAGTAATAATAAATTTCGTTCCAACATTCACTTCGCTTTCAACTTTAATCGTTCCATGCAAATCGTCAATGATTTTCTTTACATAAGCCAAACCTAATCCAAAACCCTTGACATCATGCGTATTTCCTGTGTGTACGCGATAAAATCGATCGAATACTTTTTTCAAATTTTCTTTCTTAATACCGATGCCATTGTCTTGTATGCTGATTGAGATTTTATTGCCTTCGTTGTAAGTTCGTGCAACCAATTGTAAGGGTACATCTTCGCGTCTGTATTTGATGGCGTTTTCCATCAAATTAAACAATACATTCGTGAAGTGCATTTCATCTACATAAACGGCCGATTCCAAAGCATCGAGTTCTACTTCCAACTGGCCTCCGCATTTTTCTACTCTTAAGATAAAGGTGTGAGCCACATTGGCAAGCGTATCGTTTACATCTATTTCTTTCAGTTTCATTGCTGCCTTTTTGGTATCGAACAACGACATTTGCAACACCTTCTCGACCAAAAAACTCAATCGTTTTGTTTCGTCCTGAATTACCCCGGAAATATGTCCGAACATTTGTGGCGATTTCGACAAGTTGGAATCTTTCAACATTTGCCCCGCCAAAGAAATGGTCGACACCGGAGTTTTCAGTTCATGAGTCATGTTATTAATAAAATCATTTTTCATTTCAGACAAACGCTTTTGCCTGAGAACTATATATATAGTTATAATAAAAACAAGTAAGAGAATGAACGTAAATCCGATAGAAGATGTCATAAATCCCACATAACTAAACAAGTACGCTTTTTGATTCGGAAAATAAACTTGTAAAGTATAAGATTTTGCCGAAGGATCTTTTGGAAATAAAGTCTGAGTAAACATATTTACAGCTTCATTTTCATCGAATTGATAACTGCTGTACACAATTTTTTTGTTTTTGTCTACCAGTGCAAACCGGTAGGGCAATTCCAATCCGTTACCTTTTAATCCTAACTTCAAATAAACATCTAATTTCTTAAAATCAATTCGTTCTTCTATTGGCCGCAAATTCGCATTTATAAGATTACGAGCTACATCGTTCAATAGACTTCTATAGTAAAAATGAGTATCCTGCATCGCACCTTGTATTTCTTGCGATTTATCGGCAAGACTCCTCTTGCCCTGACTTGGTGCAATCGTCAACATCGGCTGGGTTATCTGAGTTATAGAACTGAATTCAATCTGACTGATTCCTGCTCCCGGTGCTGTGATTTGCATTTTTTGCTGCGTTATAATTTTGGAATCGATAGTTGTGCTTCTTTTTGCATAATTTCTTTTATTATCCAAATTCAACAATTGATCTTCCAAAAAACGACTTGCCTCGTCAACTTCCAAATCTCTTGAAACTTGACTCAAACTTCGTTCGACCGCCTCTTTAAATCCTACTGTTCTCGTATTCAGTATGATTTGTATGTAATTAAATTGCACATACAACAAGCCGATAAAAGCGAAAATCATCACACATACAATCAACCAAATTGTTGACTTTCTCATACTTTTTAACCCTTTCCTATTTTAAAAACAAATTTCGGGATTTTTTTTTTAACATTTGGCCAAAAAATGAAAAAATATTTATGTTAATATTTAATTCATTTTAACAAAAGGAAGACAATGCGGCATTAAAGCTATTTTAAGTTAAAATTAACATTTAGGATTTTGGAGAAATAGTCATTTTTAGGTCTTCTTTGATTCTCATCAAATACCAAACGGAAAAGACTTCATTTATTTGAATTGTATTCAATTTTATGTTGCGTTTTTTCAAATCCAAAAGTAAAGGGGCAGAAATTTCTTTCATGCAAGTATCGTCTTGATATTTAGAAACTGACCGGAGAACAAATTTAGGCATAAAAGGTTTGATAAAATCTTTAACAGGTTTCAACAGACTTTTTTTATGCTCTACTTGCAACTCTTTTTCATAATTGATGTTGTAGGCACTAAACAGTTTGTTTTTCAGATAGTTATCGTAAAGCAACTTATTGTATTTAAGATTTGGCGGCAACGTGCGGAAAAATTCTAACATTTCATTGTCCCAAAAAGGCAAACGTAAATCGTAACCGAAAAACTCGTAAAGTCGCGTAGCATTATTAGGTCTATATGATAATCTTGATTTCAACAAAAAATCGTCGAGCACAGAATAAACAATATAATCTTTTTGATAATCAATCCTTTGTGATATTTTTGTACGATGCTTTTGTTTCGATTTTCCAAACACAAATAGATATTTGTCTATTTTTCTTTCTAACTGTTTTTTTGAATCATTTTCAAGAATGTTCATTTTAGTAGTTTGACTACCTGCCAAAAAATCGCCCGAATGTCCGGGAACAAAAATGGCATCTCTTTCGATTAAATCATTCTCTTTCAAATATTTAACGCCAAAGTATTCATACATCCAAAATGACTGGAAAAATGAGCCGGAAAATTTATAATAACGCAGGAAAGTTTCATCTTCGGTATAATTTTCGACAAACTTATTGTCTCCTGTAAAAATAAAATGATACGGATAGCCGAGTGATTGCGCTACTTCTTTTGCAATCAGATATTCGGAATTATTCTCACGGCCAACGGTATAGCACACAACGTTTGGATAATCAAGCTTTTTAAGCATCGCTGCAATTAATCGCGAATCGTAGCCACCACTCAACGGCACGACAATTTGTCGCCCGTTTGCCGATTTTATCAAACGATGGAAAGTATTTTCCAGCACTGCCGAAAAATCTTCTTCAAGCGTTTGAGATTTGTTTATTTCGCTTTCTTTTACGCAATAAGAGTAATATTCTTTTTGATTAATTTTACCGTTTTCAAAACAAAGATAAGTCGAGGCTTTTATCTGAAAAACACCGTCAATCAAGGTTTTCTCATCGAGCATAAATGTCGACAGCAAAAATTCTTGTGCCGCCTCTTTGTCAATTTTAGGATTTTCCGAAAGTAAATTATAGGGATTGTCGCTTATGCTAAATATCTCATTGTCAGACGAATAAAACAAAGGGATAACTCGCGATTTATCCGATGCGGCAAACAGACAATCTCCGATTTGAACAACAACCGAAAAAATACCATTTATGCTTTGCAAAAGTTGGTAAAAATCGTTTTCATTCTTTACTGAGGCAAAAAGTTGCAATAGCTTTTCGCCTTCATAAAAATTATTTTCGTTGTTGAAACAATAGCCGCGAACAGCTATATCGTTGTTTTTATGCCACAGTTTTGATTGTAATATTGTATTTATCATTTTAGCTTATTTATTTTTCGATTTTTCCAGTGAATATATTTTACCGCCAAATGCGCTAAAAAGTGTAATTTGAAATGCGTAAGGATAATGACTGTTTTTTCACCTTTCCGTAGCCCTTTCAGATAGTTCAATTCAACATCATGATACAGATTGGCGTATTTTTTGCGCAACTTATAATCATTTTTTTCCAAAAATAACTGTATTTTTAACATTGCCTTCGATCGATCAACATATTGTTTGTATTTTTCCCAAAGCCCTTTATCTTTCAAAAAAACTTCTAACAATTTATGAAATAGTATGACATTCTCATAGTGCATACTTGTTTTTGAGGCAGTTATAGCATTGGCGTTCGTTCTGTCGTAGTGATAAAAAAGCTTGTCTATTTTTGCAATTTTTTTAGCATAAAAATATAATCGCGTGGAAACTTGCCTGTCGTCCAATACATTAAGTCCCTCCACCGGACGACATTCGGGAATTTCATATAATTGCCGAACTACAAATTTATTCCATAAATATCCGTAACCCTTACAGGCAATCATGGTGAAAAAATAATCTTCCTGACATTCCGGAACAAAATCGCTACAAAATTCGTTTGTATTCGCTTTTTCAATGACAAAATCACAAACAACAATATCTGCCTGTTCTGTTTCAGCCTTATTATACATTTGCTCAATCATGTCGGGCTCGATCCAATCATCGCTGTCAATGTATTGGATATATTTTCCCGAAGAATTATCTATCGCTGTGTTTCGTGCCGCAGCCGATCCTCTGTTTTGTTCGTGATGTATGATTTTTATTCTTTCTTTTCTATTGGGATATTGTTCTATAACCTTTTGCAGTTTTTCGATGCTGTTGTCGGGCGTGCAGTCATTCACAAAAACATACTCAATATCGTCGAAAGTTTGCTGAAACAAAGAGTGTACGCAACGTTCAATAAAATTTGAAACATTGTAGACAGGCACTAATATGGAAACTTTGGGTGTCATAACATTCGATATTTTTTTATTAAATATCTGCAATAAATAATTTCTACCAAATGCGACAAAGTATAAGCCGCTACCAAAACAGTGATGTTTTTAGAAATCATCAGACCGATTGCCGACAAAAGCAAAAATGAAACAAGAGCAACCAATTGATTTTTTGCAACAAAATAATATTTATTTTGAGGGATAAAAACAAACTCAACATAGCAACCCACTATCAGCCATGAATATATGGTAAAACTCAAAATCACAGCCAACGGATAAGCTGCCAACATTGCTTTTCCTCCTAAAATAAGCACTGCCCAATAGCCCAATAAGGCAACTAAAACGGAGATAACCAAGCCGATAACGGTTTCATATTTGATTATTCTTTTCACACTTTCCAAACTGTAATTTTTAATGACCTTGGGGAAAAGCGCCGAGTTAACGCTATAAGTAATAAGTCGAGGAATATTGATAATTTTATTTGCCAAGTCGTATATTGCAACGCTATTCATATCGAAGAATGTACCGATAATGAAAGTAACCGATTCTTTTTTGAGTATACCAAATGCTGATCTCCAAACGAATGGTACAGAATCGGCAAAAATAGGTTTTAAATCTACAAGCCGAACAAAACGAATTTGTATCTTTTCTTTTATTTGTAAATAAAAAAACGTGAAAATACTTCCGGCAACAGGTAAAAGCGTGACAATGAGAGTATATGTTAATAAATCGGCAGGAGATTTTATGAAAATAAAAAATAATGGGATAGTTAAAATGCGCCAAGAAAGATTGACATAAGTTACAAATCTCATTTTCTGTATTCCTTGAAAATACCAAACCGGAAACAATATTTCAATCAATAATGATGTAAAAATAATGATGTAAAAAATTGCATTTTCGCGCACAAAAGGAATAGTGAAAATCAACAGAGCAAGAACAATAGCACACAAAGCAAACAGATAGATTTTTGCCGTAAAAACTTCGGAAACGGTTTGACTCTTTTTTGCATTGTCGTCGGGAGCAAGCGATATTTTTTTCAATGCCGGAACAGCAAACCCGAATGAAACAAAAATAACGAAAAACTGAATATTTGAGAAAATAAAAATATACGTCCCGTAAGCATCTTTCCCTAAAACACGGATTAAGTATGGATACAAAAGCAGACCAATTATCAAATTTGAGCCATTCAAAAAAGTCATAAAAAAATAGTTTTCAGCAACTTTGCGATTATTGAAAAACTTTGTTTTTATGTTTTTTGTATCCATCATTTCTGTTCCAATACTTGCTTGTAAATTTCAATGATTGCTTTTGCAAATGCCTCTTTCCCTGCTACTGATTTTATATGTTCGGAAATAGACTTCCCATCATATTTTTGATGGTTTTTTGCCATTTTTATGATAGCATTTTTCAATTCTTCTTCATTTTCCACAGGTACAACCACTGAGTTTTCAGCGTTTGCTACCATACGTGGCACGACCGTAGTACAAATTATCGGCAAACCTGTGCTCAATGCTTCAAGAACGGCAACGGGTTGAGCTTCTATTCTGCTCGCTGAGATATAAACATCTGCCTGCCAAAGCTTTTCACGCACGCCTTCGGCATTTTGAAAACCTGCAAAACGAAAAATATTTTTATTTTTTATTTTTTGCCAAATATTTTCAAAATTCTGATTTCCTGCAAATTTTCCACCACAGATAGTTAATTCAAGATTTGGCATTTCATCGCAAGCACGGTCGAATGCAGGTAAAAGAATATCGTATGCTTTGGCTCGATCGAAACTACTGGAGGTAACAAAGCGTATTTTTCCCGAAATCTCACGCGATTTGTAATGGAAAAAATCGGTATTCAACACATTAGAAATAGGGTGTATTAGCACATCTTTTTTCAAAAACGAGCGAATTTTCGGCACAAGATTTTCAGAAACAGGAACAATTGCAGCCGCCTCTGAAAATGCTTTTTCCAACAAGGGAGTTTGCCAATCAACGAACAAATTTTTAGCATAATCGCACGATTGTCCAAAACGCCCGCGATGCTCGGTAATAATGTATGGAATATTGTATTTTTCTTTTATCAAATAAGCAGCATATCCGCCCCAAATGGCAGAATGAACGTGAATTAAGTCTGGGTTACCAAATTTTTGCACATATTTTTCAAATAATTCCACAGTACTTTTAATCCAACGCTTCGCATTGATTTTTTGCAGTTTTGGTAAATCACGAAAATAATGACTAAAAAATGTCAAATTGTCTTCTTCATTTACAAACGCTTTATGAGGCAAAGTAAAATATTTCGATTTATAATGTGTTAAAGGGATTGAAATATTTGCCAAAACATTAACAATTAAACCTTTTTCTATGAGAACATGAGCCTGATTACGAACAAAACCTCTGTGAGGTATGTGCCACGAAGGTAATTTTAATATATGTAATTTTCTCATTTCTAAACTTCTACTCTTTTAAACAAATATTTCTTCACAAAATACATCAACGGGCGATAAATCCGTTTTTTGTACCAACTCCATTCGCCGCAATAGAGCAAATAGTCGCCTTTCACACCGTTTTTAAACAGAAATACATCATTTTTTTTGTGAGTTGCAGGTGAAATTCGTCCACAGTCGAAATAGGCAAACCCTTTTGTTCGCAACAATTGATACATTTCATTATCTCGAAAATATGCTGCCGATTTTTGTCGGCCCTCAACTGATGATGTCGAGAAAATCGAAGTTGCTCTATTTTTTCGTAAAAAAACAATTATGCCAGTAATAAGTTTCTGTTGTTCATTTTTAACGAAAAACAAGTTGAAATTATTATTCTGTAATAAAGTTTTCAAGCCATTATACGAAAGTCCGTCATGAAAACCTTTTTTTCCTTTCATTTCATTGTGTATCGACATATAATCTTCGATATCCTTACTGCTTGGATTTGTTACAGGTATAAAATTAAGAACATATCTTTCTGTTCTTCGGAGATTTTTTTGCCAGTTTTTGTCGTATACAATCGGCTTCTGTAAATCAATCAAAATGGAAAGTGAGGTAGAAAACATTCCTGCCGGACGCAAATAACCTGCCTGCCGGATACCTATTTCATACAAAGCGGTATAAGGTAACGAAGAATTTACTTCAACCATATCAAAACCCACTTGTGTTATTTCTTTGTAAAAATCTCTAATTTGCTTGCTATCAATACTTTTTTCATCAAGCAAACATTCGCCTTCGATTTGTAACATTTTCAGTCCCCAACTTTTTTTGATATGCCCCATGCAGGCGATAGTCGGTTTTTCCAATGAATCGACAAAAAAAGCGAAACGGTTTTCGTCTTTCATAGAATGATAGGTCCACCAGCCCTTGCTTTGCGTAAATGGCACATAATCAAAATTCTGTGTTATTTCAAAAAATGTATTTTTATCAATTTGTTTCATTTTTTCAATTTCAACAGTAAATCAAAAATGCTCGAATTGGATTTTGAGATATAGAAATATGGCACTTGTTCTGCTCCAAGATATTGATTTCTTTTAGCAACACCTTCAATCATACTGCCTTCAAAATCGTAGTTTTTTGTTTTATTCTTCAAATATTTAACAACTTCCCAAATCATATAAACTGAAGCATCATTTGAGCCATCAGTTATTTTTCGTGCTGTATCTAAATTATACCCACTATTCTCGTCCCAAACAAAAAAAACGGCAGATAGCAATTCATTGTTTTTATTGCGTATAGCAATTATTTTGCCTTGTTCGCGCTTAGTTACTACTCGAAAAATAGGCAAAAAAAGCTGTTGAGAATAAGCAATTGTATCGTTTTTTTCACTTAAAGAGTTTTTGTGAAAATCGTAAAAGTCTTCGGGCGAAAGATTGAAATCAACTGTTAATTCTTTTTCGCATTTTCTTATTTTTTGTCTATATCGTGAGTGAATATTATCAAAAACAGTGTCAATGTCAGCAATATTTTTTAATATGTATGTATATCGCGTAGTTTGCTGAAAACCACGCCAATAAAACGGCTGCCAATTGAGAAAAGAATAATGAAAATTCTGTGAGAAATATGATATGTCCAACGTTTCAAGCTGGTCAATTAAATGGTTCATTACCCGTTTTTCAAACGAATATCTCTTATGCAATTTCATATCTTTTGGATAATCAATCCACACACCGTTGTACTGCGCAAAACCGGGTTGAACAATGACTTTAAATCCCCATTTACTCAGCCAATGATAGGGCATTGCACCGATAATTTCCCCATTTTCTTCATACAACAACGCATCCCACTGTTTATTTTCGGGCATGCACACAGCATCAAACCACCACGCTTGCATAAAGAGCGGGAGGTTTCTTTCTTCACATAATTTTCTATATCGTTCTTTATTGTGCATTTTTGCTTTTTAATAAGCTCTCAATTTTGTCGACCGATGAAAAATTTTCAGGTACAATATCGACTCCATCAATAGTAATGCCAAAAGTTTCGTCAAGTTCAGTTACCAAAGTTACTAAATCGAAAGAATCTAACATTCCTTCTTCAATAAAATTTACATCTTCTTGATTGAAATCAAATTCAGGACGGATATCTGTTAGAATTTTTATTATTTTTTCTTTCATGTTTTTATCTTTTTATAAAAGTATAATCTTTTAATCCATCAGGTGTTGCACCAAATAATCGATGTAGGGCTATCACTCGTTTATTATCTGAATTAACCCATAAATAAGCAAAATCAATTTTATTATGTTTCAAAACACTAAACACATTTTTCAACAAACCTAATCCTTTTTTGCTTATATCAATCCATAATCTGAGATAATATTTTCGCCCTTGAGGTTCAAAAATAAAAGTGCCGACTATATCATCTTCTTGCTTGTTGATAATCACAGATTTATTTTCAATAAATTTCTTCAATTCTTCTTGCGTTGGCAAGTAATCGGTATAAAAACTAAATTCCGGCCAAGTAGAATATATATTGTATATTTTTTCTTCATCGCCTGCTTTCGCAAATTCAATTTTTGAAATATCATCGGCAGCAGTCAAGTTTTTTACATTATAGACAAAGCGTTCATAAAGACCGATTGAGTCATAACCGCTCTCTGTCATTATCGCCTCAACATCCTGTATATCGTCTTTAGTTGGAATATTGATTACATTCGTTCCTTTTAAACCCGACAATATTTCTACTAACTCTTTCTTATCGTTCGATGCAATATATATTCTATTAAAATCTCTAACGGATTTAACGAGTAAAAAAGTATTGTCCGTCTCAAAATATTTGTCATTTTCTTCAAATGTTTGTCCAAAATAATTAGAAAACACCATTCGCCGGGAATATATTGCTTGGATATACTCCTGCGTTTTCGCTATATTTACTTTTTCTAATTTCATTTTAGGCATTTATTTCTTTGTTCAACTTTAAGCGGTCGATTTTGCCGTTGGCATTCATCGGCATTGCATCTAAACGAATATATTTGGTCGGTATCATATATTTAGGTAAACATTGGGCAATTTGCTTGCGAAAATCGGAAGCGGGTATCTCTTGTGTGTTTTCGTAGAAAAGAATTATTTCTTTATTCCGAATATCATACACAACACAGCTGTTTGCCGTTAGGCGCAATGTGTTTACAACTATGTGTTCGATTTCGCCTAATTCAATACGATATCCTAAATGCTTAACCAAAGTATCTCTGCGTCCTTTGAACATGAGTTCTCCTCTTTCATTTTCTACGACAATATCGCCTGTGCGGTAAATCGTTTCGGGATATTTTGTATTCAAGGGATTTTGTGTAAATGCAAGGTCTGTTTTTTCGCTATTATTATAATAACCCATTGCCAAAGACGTTCCACGCACACAGAGTTCGCCTTCTTCTCCTTGTTTGCATGGGTCGTTGTTTTCGTTGAGAATAAGCAAAGAAGTGTTCCGGCAGGCAAAACCGATTGGCAATGGTTCGCTATCGTCAAATTTCCGGTCGACTATATAATAGGTACAATCCAACGTGATTTCAATAGGCCCGTATAAGTTTACAAATTGGGTATGTGGTAGATATTTGTGCCAATAATTGTATTGCTTTGTCGGCAACACTTCGCCTGCAAACCAAACCGTTTTGAGTTCGGGTAGTTCTATTTTACTTAGCAAATCCATATTGGCGATATTTACCATGATGGTTGGCACCCAAAAAATATACGATACCTTTTCTTTTTTCAATATTTCAAGAATTTTGATGGGAAATGCCGACAAGTTTTCAGGCAAAAGCACAATCGTACTGCCTTTTGACATCATCATACATAATTCGTGGCTGTAAATATCGAATACCGCAGGAGAAAGCGACCCGATGATTTCATTATCTCCGATTTTCAGTGTTTCGATACTCCATTCCGTAAAATCAATAAAACTGCGATGATTTAATACCACACCTTTGGGTGTTCCTGTTGAACCGGAAGTATTGATTATACAATAAGGGTCGGTATCTATCAATTTTGATAGTCTTTTCAGTAAATCTTTTTCCTGTTTTTCGTCAAACAAATAATCGTCATCTATCAAACAAATTTGAACCGAATCGGGAAGAAATGTTTTTACAATTTCTAAATACTGTTTATTGGTAATAAGTATTATTGGCTGAATCCGTGAAATGATATTGCTTATCCGTTCAAGCGGGGCTTTTACATCCAAATTCATATAGATGTTGCCGCTGAAAGTAATTGCCATATCAGCCACAACAGTTTCTATCGACTTGGGAAGATATACTGCAACAGGTTGATTGAATGCGTTCTCTTTTCTAATTATTTCATAAGCCAAAGAAACAGACGACTCTTTCAATTTTTCAAAAGATATTTTCCTGTCGCCCTCAATTACTGCTGTTCGCATCGGGTGTTTTCCGACAATTTTAATGAAATATTCGATTAAATTTATTCGCATTGTTTGTTCCACACTATTTTAACAGTTTCATTTTTTTGTTTTCAACCAATGAGCGCATTTGCGTAATGGCAACATTATTCAGTTGCATAAGTCGTTCTTGTTGAGGCAGTTCCTGTCGAATGAGCAAAGCGTTTATGCTTTCCATATTCGATAACACAACAAGTTGTTCCAATGTGGCGTAATCGCGCATATTGCCTTTTTCGTTGGGGTTTTGGTCGCGCCATTCTTTTGCTGTTTTGCCAAACAATGCCACATTCAGCAAATCGGCTTCGTTAGCATAGACATAATTTATCTGCTCTTTTGTAACCAACGCAGGAATGATGCGTTCCTTAATCGCGTCTGTGTGAATGCGGTAGTTGATTTTTGAGAGGGTGCGCTGTAAATTCCATTCGAGCGATTTATTGTTTTGCACCTCTTCTTCTTTTAGACGTTGATAGTCCTTGACAATATATAACTCAAATTCAACAGAAACCCAACTTGCAAACTTGAAAGCAATGTCTTTGTGTGCAAAAGTTCCGCCATTACGCCCTGACTTTGAAGTAATTCCAATCGCGTTGGTGCTTTCAATCCACTTTTGAGGCGAAAGCGTGAATGCGTTTGCGCCTGCTTCGTTCATAAACCCCTCGAATTCGAGGGGTTTAAAATTCGGATTGTACAGATATTCCCAAATTCCCAAAAATTCAATTGTGTTTCTGTTGCGTAGCCAATTAGCAATTACGCCGTTAGCGTCTGTTGGATTTTTGGCTTTCGCAATGTCAGTAAGCGAAATATAGTCCTTTTCCTGTATCGAAATAACTGTTATTTCCGTATCTTTTACAAAAAGTTTTGCCATAATTATCAATTAAAAATTACAAATGCAAAAGTAATAATAATAATTTTATTTATGTAAAAACCATATCACCGTCGCCTTCTTGAAAAACTGAAGAAGTTATGTCAAAATCGCGTGGGAAGAAATATTTTTTCTCCATTTTTTTAGCAAAGATATACTTCGTTCTTTTCTTTGTCAATCTGCGTATCAATTTTTTGTCAAAAGTAGTGATACTATCCAAATCTTTTGCGGTTGCAAGTTGCAAAATGTAGTTGGCAGCATCTTTTACACAAATATCATTCAAATACGAAAAACTGACAGTCAAGCGTTTATCTCTGATTTTCAAAAACATAAAACCAACGAGTTTTTGTTTATCGTAAATCTTTACCGGATGATACTCGAATTGCTCCGAAACCGACGAAAAATGATAACGTTTGCTTTCGTTGTCGGGTTTTCTCTGCAATACCCACGGATAGTCGATAATCCATTTAAAAAATTCAGCATCACGCACAACAAGATTATTCTCGTTGCAATAATTTTTTACAAAATCATCAAATTCAGCATCAAAAATGTTGTTTTCAACAATGCTTAAATCCGATTTTATTTTTTTTGTTGTCAGTTTTCTACCTAAAAACAACGTAAAGTTAAAACATTTTTCAAAAAGCGAATAAAGCGGTACAATGGGTTTTAGTTTCGGGAAACATTTCCTGACAGCCTGAGAAAAGCTCAAATTACGATAAAACAAACATCCCAATTCGGTTTGTATTGGCTTAAAAATGCGTAATTTTTGATATGATTTTTCGGCCTCAGGTATGAAATCCGTCATAAACAGCCGGTTTTTATATTGTGTCAACACTTTAAGTAACAGCGTTGCAGCAAGCGTATTTTTTTGCGCACTTTCTTCTCGCCAAGTCGAACTCGACCAATAAATTTTTTCTTCGCAGTTGTTTCGCACAATCATATCCGGCAAAACGCTCGAATAGCCCATTAGCGTTTCGTTTTCATAAACAGCCCACAACAAGATGTCGTCATCAGCACAATATGGGTTGTTTATGTGCGAAAGAGCGCGGTGTTTGCTAATCGGAATTTTGTTTAATTTCTCAAAAAAATCCGACTCTATTAGTCCCTGCAATTCAAATTTATTATACGATACTATTTGCATTTTATTAGCCTCGCCATTAAAGCTCTGTGTATTATCTCTTTACCTGTTCTCATATCTCCCTCCATTGCTACTCTGCCTATGTTTTTGCCGTTTTGCGAACTGCTTATGCCTGATGTAGAAAATGTCAAATCTACATTTTTATAAATTGTTTCAAAAAATGAATTTTCTACGCCAACATCTTCAAATGGAAAAGCAAAAAACAGGTTTTTCTCGTCAAAATTTTCTTTTACAAACCGGCAACTTTCTAAGGTTTGCCTGATTTGTTCTTCTTCCGAAATCAAATAATAATTGGGATGGTCAACACTGTGTGCACCGATTGTAAAGCCGTTTTCCTGCAAAATTTTGATTTCTTGTGTGGTTAGATATGGCCTTTTTTCTTTTAAGAATTGTTCAAAATCTATTTCCAAATTTTGTGCGATTTTATCCAATTTTTCTCTTTCAGGATATTTTATTTTCAAAATTTCATTTTTCAAAGACGGTTCTTTATCGACAATCAACGCTGCTTTATATCTGTAAAACAAATCTTTGTTATCAACAAATGCCGAATTCACAAAAACCGTTGCAGGTACGCCTTTTCTTTTTAAAATGGGCAAAACAACTTTATAAATTTCGCGCATTCCATCGTCGAAACTTAAATGAAACGAGGGCTTTGTAATTACTTTTTCGCCATTTGTATGCAAAAGAACATCATTCGCACTTACCGGCTGAAAATATTTCAGTAAGAAATCAATATCATTTTCAAATGCCTCTGAATTTCTATATTTATATAACGGCGCAATATATGGCAAGTAATTATCTGAAACAACATGATAAAACACATTGATAATCTGCGCATTGGATAAAATAATCAAATTCTTTATTCCGATTATTTTACCACAAGATGTTAATATGTTCTTCTTTAGAAATTCGAAAAACATTCCAATTTATCTAATATCCTTATATATATTTCTATTGCCTCCCTAATTTCCTCTGTTTTAACAAACTCATCTGCCGTATGCGAACGGGAAGATTGCCCCGGACCCATTTTCAACGTCGGAAAAGGCATCAATGCTTGGTCTGAAAGTGTCGGAGAACCGAAAGGTTGTTTCCCCAGCATAACGGCTCGCTGCACAACCGGATGATTGGATGAAATATTCGATGAGTTCAAACGAGTAGAGCGGGCTTTTACTTCGCAACCGCAATTTTGTGTTATGATTTCAAGAATTTCAGCGTTTGAATAACATTCGTTACTTCTAACATCCACAACAAACGTACATAAATCGGGAATTACATTGTGCTGTGTGCCCGACTGAATCATCGTAACACTCATTTTTACTTTTCCCAATAAATCGCTTTGTTTGGGAAATTGATATGATTTGAACCAGTTGATAACAGGAATCGCTTTGTAGATAGCATTTTCTCCTTCTTCTCGCGCGGCATGACCGGATTGACCGCGAACGCAGCAATCCAAAACCATCAATCCTTTTTCTGCGATTGCCGGATTCATACCGGTTGGTTCTCCCACCAATCCGAATGAAATCGGAGGCAATTCGGGAAGAACACATTCTACTCCGTTTTTTCCGGAAACTTCTTCTTCCGCAGACGCTAAAAAAATCAAATTGTAGGATTGTTCTTTTTTTATCAGGACGATAAATGCGTGTAACAGAGATACAACACTTGCTCCGGCATCATTACTTCCCAAGCCGGTTATTTTTCCTTCGGATTCGATTGCTTGGTAGGGGTCGACAGTCCAACCATCCACAGGTTTTACGGTGTCGATATGCGAATTAAGCAAAATGGTCGGTTTTTTAATGTCAAAATCAGGAGAGATTGCCCAAATATTATTTTCTTTTCTTTTTGGATTTAATCCACAGTTTTGCATATACACTTCAAGCACATTTGCAACTTCCTTTTCTTCCCTGCTGTGGGACGGAATTGCAATTATGCGTTTGAGTAAATCAATACTGTCATAAAAAAGAGAATCTATTTCTTCCATTTGTTGCTGATAGCCAAACGAATACATTGCAGAAATCTCCGGGAAGGTATATCTCTCAAAAATGTCTCTATATGGCGTTGTTTTTTTTCTTCAAAAATTTCATCGACATTAATCAAAATGCCGGTTTCTTCCACGTCTCCAAATTCCTCGTTGAGCGCTGTGCCGAATACCCGCATAGTGGGAGATAAACTCATATAAGCGCTGAATAATGGAGGTATGTTTATTCCGAGTTTTCGAACTTCCGTGTTTAGAATTTTATAATCATCCTTGAAATTGTTGTGTGGAAACAGCGTCTTCATTTTATTATAATCCGCATCTGTTTTCAATGGATGAATAGGCGTTACAAGGCTTTCTTTGTCTAAAAAATATTTATCCAGAAAATAGAGAATCATATTCCGGGCTTCCGGATTATATGTATTATACATCGTTACCTTGCCGAAATAGTATTGCAAAGATTTGTCGATAACAGAAAGCGCTCCCAAACCATCCCACAAATTATCCAACGCATACAACCCTTTTGTTCCGGCTCTTGATGTTTGATAATCCAAAGAAACAAAAGAGCGACCCAATTCTACCGTGCGTGGAAGATAATCATCAATGAATTCTTGCGAAAAATTAAATAATTCGGAAGTAGCGAGATTACAAGGCTGTCCTTTTTCGTTGAAAATCACTTCTCTGCCGCAAAGGAAACGATAACCGCCTAAAATCTCTTCTTTTTCAGGATCCCAAACGATCAGTTGCCGATACGGATTCTCCATGGTATCGAATTCATCTAAATCGCACGATTTTCCGGTTCCTCCACCATAATACCTGAATGCGATTTCCCGCAACCGGCCAACTTCTCTTATTAAATTCGGAGCATTATGCGCGGTAAAAAGGTAAATTTCATTCCCCGATTTATTCGTTTTTCTCAACAACTTATCAGATGTAAGCTCCGATTTTATCAACCATGTATCTACTTTCGGAATTATGTTTTCCATGATGTTATATCAAATCTTTACTTTTTCAACTTGTATACAATTTCTTTCACTTCTCGCGCCCATGTTGAAGGAGATTTTGAAGAATCAAAAGTCTCCCACGGAATAGGTTGTCCGAAATATATGGTAAATGTAGAACCTATGCTTTTAAACATTTCACGGGGCAAAAATAACATTTCTATATTAAATTTGATTCCTAAAGACTTACGAATGTTGGCCAACCGATAAAAAAAAGTAGAATTTTTTGCCTCAAAGTAAACCGGAATAACATCTCGTTTGCATTCTACGGCCTTGACTATGAACATTTTTTTCCATTCCAAATCTTTTATTTCCCCTTTTTGTTTTCTCGAACAAATTCCTGCTGGGAAAGTGATAATTTGATCGTCAGAGGCTAAAGCTTCGTTAATCGCTCCTACTCCACCTTTGGCTTGTCTTCCGTGTTTGTTGACCGGAACAAATATATTTCTTACAGGTTCTAAGAAATACAAAAGATCGTTAACCAAATATTTTATCTTGCCGTCGTATTTATTTCCCAAGAATGCAGATAAAGAAACACCATCAAGTCCCCCAAGCGGATGATTGGCCGCAAAAATAAAACGTTGATTGGTTTGTGGAATATTTTCCTCTCCTTCTATCTTAAGATTTACATTGAAATATTCGATTAGATTATTCATGAAATCAACACCTTCAGCACCATTATTTTTGATGAGAAAATCATTCATTCCTTTTTGACGAATCAGACATTCAAACCATCTTACAACAAATTTGGGTATCTTACGGGATGCCTGAGGAGCTTTTGTTTTCAGGATTTTTTCTATATCTATAAGAAAAAGTGGCTGGGTGGCAGACATAAATTTTGTATAACGTATTACAAAAAAATCTTAAACGAAAGTACAAAGATAGTTATTGCCAAGAAATTTCACTCTGATTATCATAAAAAATGTTTAAATTTATTTCTTATTGAAAAATATTTATATTTGCAACTTAGATTTTACAGCTATCATGCAGATCGTAGAGAAAGAACAATTACAGCAAGCCGTTTATGAAATTGTGAAGTTAATACCTCCGGGACGAGCAACAAGCTAAAGAATTATAAATTTATTCTTTTTGTGATGGGTTCAATGTAACCAAAAAAAGAGTATTTTTACACAAAAATTTGCAAAACAACTTAAATAATACACGACCCAATGAAAATAGGTATTTTAGCAACCGGGTGGATAGCCGAAAAAATGGCAATAACCCTTCAACACATGACAGGCGTGGAAATGTATGCAGTGGCTTCCCGCAGTTTGGAAAAAGCGAAAGATTTTGCCCGTAAATGGGGCTTTCAACACTTTTATGGCTCATACGAAGATTTGATAGCAAACGACCAGGTGGATTTGGTATATATTGCTACTCCTCATTCGGAGCATTACGATAATGCTCGTCTTTGCCTGTTGAAAGGAAAACCTGTATTATGCGAAAAAGCTTTCACCGGCAATGCCCGCCAAGCCGAAGAATTATTGAATTTAGCAAAAGAGAAAAATATATTTATTGCTGAGGCTATTTGGACTCGCTACATGCCACTTTCAAAAACTATCAACGAAGTGATTGCCAGTGGTGTCATCGGAGAACCGAAAATGTTATCCGCCAACTTAGGATATCCGAATGCCCACTTGGAGCGTTTGAGAAAACCGGAATTGGCCGGAGGTACTTTGTTGGATTTAGGAATTTATCCGTTGAATTTTGCCTCTATGGTATTCGGTACGGATATAAAAGAAATCGTGTCTTCTTGCGTAAAATTAGATACAGGTATGGACGCTCAAAACAGCATCACCCTGATTTTCAACGACGGAAAAATGGCTGTGTTAAGCAGTACAATCCTTGCCAAGACCGACCGACAAGGTGTTATTTCGGGAGAAAAAGGACATATAATTGTGGAAAACGTCAATAATCCGCAACGAATTACTGTAGTTAATGAAAACTACGAAGTGATAGCACAATATGATTGTCCATCACAAATTACAGGATACGAATATCAGGTATATGCAGCAATGGAAGCCTTGAAAAATGGCTGGATAGAATCGCCCGATATGCCTCATGCCGAAACATTGCGCATGATGCGTTTGATGGATGGTTTGCGCAAAGAATGGGGCGTTCATTATCCGTTTGATTAATGTTCAATTTTATAATTTTTAACATATGCGAAAAATAATTACAATTTTATTGTTAGCAGTTATTGCAGGAAACAATTTGACTGCTCAAAACCAAGGTTCTTTTAAAAGAATGAACGAGAACCAAAGAATAAAACCGGATATGAAGATTTCCGAAAGACTGCTCGGTAAAGAACAAAATCAAAAAAGAGACCGGCAATATTCCGAAAAGAATGGAAAAGAATTTTTCCAACCCCCAAAGCCTGCCGTCCACCTCAAAAGTGAGGATTGGTATGAACCCGATACCATTTGCACATATAAAGATGACGGAACCCCCAATGAACGCTACATTTTCACATACAAAAATGGTGAACGTGGTACCGACTTGCAACAACAGTGGAACGGGACGGAATGGGAAAATTATTGGACACTTATTCGTTCCTACGACTCACGAAACAATTTGACCGAAGAACTATACAAAGAATGGGAATCAGGACAATGGGTAGTTTCACAGAAAAATAATTACGCTTATGATACACGAAACAATAGAATTGAAGAAATGTATCAAAGCAAAGATTGGGAAACCGGCAAATTGGATATTAATCAAAAAAACTTTTTAGAATATGATTCGAAAAATAACCTGAAAGTATTTCTATCTCAAAACCGGGACTGGGATACAGGACAGGTGGTCGATTATTCTAAAACTCTTTATGACTACGATGAACGTAACAATGAAACAGAGTGGTTATTAAAAGTCTGGGAAGGAGGACAATGGATTGATGACCAAAGATATACACATACCTACAATGCCCAAAATAATATGACAGAAGAAATATCGGAATACCGAGATTGGGAAACGGGGCTGTTGGTAAATTCAATGAGAGGCGAATGGACTTATACCCAAAACAACTTGACAGAAGAGCTTTCGCAAAGGTGGGATACAGAATCAGGACAATGGGAGAGTAATGTTAGAACTACATATCAATATGATGCTCAAGACAATATGACTGAGGAACTGCGACAAAATTGGGACACAGAATCAGAACAATGGACGAATAGTTCAAAATATATTTTAAAGTATGATACTCAAAACAATCTAAAAGAATTTATAGCGCAATGGGCAGATTGGGATACAGGACTTTTGGTGAATGCTACAAAATCCATATTTGACTACGATACACAAAATAATTTAACAGAAGAACTTGGACAAGATTGGGATGTAGAATCGAAACAATGGATAGATTCTTGGAAATACAGTTACGAATATGATACACAAAATAATTTAACAGAAGAACTTGGACAAGATTGGTATTCAGAATCGGAACAATGGATTAATAGTGTAAAACTCGCATTTACCTACGATGAAAATCACAATACTACTTCCGGATTTTACCAACAATGGGAAGACAATACATGGGTTAATGAAAACAGATGGTTTTTTATGATATTCTACAATAACAGAAAAGCGATTACAGCAGTAAGCAATTGCCATAAATTTGTAGTTTCTTATGTTAAAGCCGGAACAGTTTCGATTTTAGAGAATACATTTAGTAATAGTATTAAAATATACCCCAATCCCGTTTTGGCATTCCTTAACATCGAAACCGGCAATAACGATATCGTTCCCGAAGTTAAAATCTATTCCGTACAAGGAATACTTTTACTTAAAACAAAAGGAAACTGGATAGATATGACTTCTTTTTCAAACGGAATTTACATTGTTGATGTTAATGGGCAGACAATGAAAGTGTTGAAACAATAAATTAAATATGAAGTGTACCGTATTTGCTTTTTTAGTATTGCTTTCTGCCGGACTTTATGCAGAAGATGGCAGCCGTCTTTGGCTACGTGCCGAAACAGGACAGGGTGCAACTGTTACTGCTAATATGCAGAGTGCTACCATTGATATAGCCAAGCAAGAATTGGAATCGCAGTGGAAAGGCGCTCCGGTTCAACTAAATATAGTCAATAACAAAGACCTGCAAAAACAGGGAAAAGACGGTTATCGAATCACAGGAAACAAACTCACCGGTATTTCTATCCTTGCAACTACAGAACAAGGATTGCTTTACGGAGCCTATCATTTGTTGCGTTTGCAGGAAACCGGAAACGATGCCGGAACGCTAAACATTGTGGAATCTCCCAAATATGATTTACGGATATTAAATCATTGGGATAACTTAAACAGAACGGTCGAACGCGGATATGCCGGATATTCAATCTGGCGTTGGGATCAACTCCCCGAACAGATTTCTCCCCGTTACAAAGAATATGCCCGCGCCAATGCGAGTATCGGAATCAACGCAACGGTATTGAATAACGTAAATGCCAAACCTGATGCGCTGACTCCCGAGTTTTTCCAAAAAGTAAAAGTAATAGCCGATGAACTCCGGCCGTATCATATCAAAGTTTTTCTATCCATTAATTTTGCTTCTCCGAGCGTGTTAGGCAAATTGGATACCTACGACCCATTGGACAAAAATGTAAGGAAATGGTGGAAAGACAAGGTCAAAGAAATATACGATGTAATTCCCGATTTCGGAGGTTTCTTGGTAAAAGCCAACTCGGAAGGAGAACCCGGTCCGCAGAAATTTGGTCGCACGCATGCCGACGGAGCCAATATGCTGGCAGAAGCGCTTAAGCCCTACAAAGGAATCGTTATGTGGCGTGCATTTGTTTATGAGTCAAGCGAAGGAGACCGTGCCAAACAGGCGTTTAGCGAATTTATGCCCTTAGACGGAAAATTCGCAGATAACGTGATTATCCAAGTAAAGAATGGGCCGGTAGATTTTCAGCCGCGCGAACCGTTCAGTCCTTTATTCGGCGCTATGCAAAAAACACCATTGATGCCTGAATTGCAAATTACACAGGAATACCTCGGTTTTTCAAAACAATTGGTTTACCTCGGCACACAATGGAAAGAGTTTTTTGAAAGCGATACTTATTGCAAAGGAGCAGGTTCGACCGTTGCCAAAACAACAGACGGAACACTTTTCCCGCACAAGTTCACTGCAATTGCAGGGGTAGCTAACATAGGAGAAGATGCAAACTGGACAGGACATCATTTTGCACAAGCCAACTGGTATGCATTCGGACGGTTAGCTTGGAACCACGAACTTTCGGCCGGACAAATTGCAGATGAATGGCTGAAAATGACATTCACTGACAACGAAAATTTCCTGACTCCGGTAAAAGAAATCATGATGGAATCGTGGGAAGCAGCAGTTAATTATATGATGCCGTTGGGTTTGCACCATCTTTTTGCATGGACACATCATTATGGCCCGGAACCTTGGTGTGATATTCCCGGAGCACGCCCCGATTGGATGCCGTCTTATTATCACAACGCAAGCGCCTTTGGCATCGGATTCGACCGGACAACGACAGGCAGTAATGCCGTCAGTCAATATTTCCCACCGTTGAACGAAATATTTAATAATATCAACACTTGTCCGGAAAATCTACTTTTGTGGTTTCATCATGCACCTTGGGATCATCAAATGAAAAGCGGAAGAATCCTTTGGGACGAACTGTGTTACAAATATCTATTAGGCGTTAATCAAGCCCGCGGTTTCCAGAAAAAATGGGATCCGATTGAAAATCTGATCGACCCCGAACGTTTTGCCGATGTGCAATTCAAACTCAAAGTGCAAACAAGAGATGCTATTTGGTGGAAGGACGCTTGTTTGCTTTATTTCCAAACATTTTCCAAACGACCTATTCCATTCGAAATGGAAAGGCCTATTCATGATTTGGAGGAAATGAAACAAATTAAATTAGACCTCGGACATCATAATTAATACCCCCTTACCTTTCCCAGAGTGATTCATTTTGCCAATTATCGGGGAAACCCATTGCGCGTTTATCCACATTGGGATATTTTTCAAACAAATTATTTAATTTTTGTTTGAAAGTGTGATGAGGATTGACAATGTTTAGCAAATAGATAATCATAGAAAGAACATAATAAACACGATTAATCCCGACTTGTCTGTTAGTAAGCCAATTGTATGTAGCATTTCGAGGAAATAACGGTTGAATACTTAAAGGTCGATTCCATATTCTGGAATGATGGGCACAAACATTACGAATATATACAATGCTGTGCAACCAAGAGGCGAATGCCACATCGGGCATATTTTTTCGAGTTCAGAGATAACCAGCTTGCGAAATTCACAGTCAAATTTATATAGATTAAATGCTGCATCAAAATTGGCATTCGGTTTAAAAATATGATTTTGTTTATCTGCCAACAATGGATATCAATAACCGCTAAAACGGTAGTAACTAATATTTTCGAGCAAATGCAATGCTCTATTTTCATCGGAAAATTTCATTCCACGCGATTTCAACAGACCAATCTGAGATTGATACGAAAGGAAAGATTTGTGATAAAAAGGTTTAGTAGTCATAGTTAAAAATAAAACACTCACCCTGAGCGCGCTGTTCTAACGGGAAGCGGGGTGAGTATGTTGGGTACAAAGATACAACATCTCTTTCGAATCGTCAAATATTTCATTAAAAAGATTACAAATCAATTGCTGCCTGCTCTAAAAATTGAAACAATCCCCAAAAGTTAGACAAAAACTTTTTGGGGAGCACTTCTACATATTATTACCGTAATAATATCTATCTTTGCACCGCTTTTTTTACAGGTGTATAGAATCATTAAAAATTGATATATGGAAAAAACTTGGCGCTGGTTCGGTAAGAAAGATAAAATAACCTTACCGATGCTCCGGCAAATTGGAGTGGAAGGAATCGTTACTGCCCTGTACGATATTCCTGCGGGCGAAATTTGGTCGCCGGAAACTATTTCAGATTTGAAAAAATACATTGAAGATGCCGGCTTGAAATGGTCGGTAGTTGAAAGCCTTTCTGTTAGCGAGGCCATAAAATATGGCGGAAACAACCGGGATAAGTTAATCGACAACTACAAAATAAGTTTAGCTAATCTGGGAAAAGCCGGTATTAAAACCATTTGCTATAATTTTATGCCGGTTATCGATTGGATTCGTACCGAACTTGAATATCCTTTGGCCGACGGTTCTTATTCTTTGTATTACGATAACGCGCGTTTTGCTTATTTCGACTGTATGATTTTGAAGCGCGAAAATGCCGAAAAAGATTATCCGGCCGATGTAATAGAACAAGTACACGCTTTGGATAAAACCATTACGCAAGAAGAAAAAGACCAATTGATTTATTCGATTATCGTAAAAACTCAAGGTTTTATCAACGGAAATATAAAAGAAGGAGATAAAAATCCTGTAACATTATTCAAAAATTTACTCGATTTATACAAAGGAATTGATAAAGATACATTGAGAGAAAATCTGAAATATTTCCTCATGCAAATTATGCCTGTTTGTGAAGAATATGGCATAAATATGTGCATTCATCCCGACGACCCTCCTCGTCAAGTGTTGGGATTGCCCCGAATCGTAACAAATTTGGAAGATATCGATTGGATTTTGAAAGCAGTAGATAATCCTCACAACGGATTGACATTTTGTGCAGGTTCTCTCAGTGCGGGAATACAAAATGATGTACGCGAGCTGGCTGCAAAATTTGCTCCCCGTGTGCGGTTTGCTCACTTGAGAAGTACGGAAATCTTTCCCGACGGAAATTTCATTGAAGCCGGCCACCTCGAAGGGCGGGGACATTTGATTGAATTGGTCAGGATTTTCGAAAAAACAAATCCGGCGTTACCCATGCGTGTAGACCACGGACGTCTGATGCTTGATGACGGAGATAAAGATTATAATCCCGGTTATTCATTCTTCGGACGCATGTTCGCCTTAGCACAAATGGATGGAGTCATCGCCACCGTTAAAAACGAAATCGCTACTAACTGTTGCAATTTATAATTTATAATTCAGAATTTATAATTAAAAAATCGTGAACGAACAATTCAGTATAGTAGGAAAAGTTGCCGTCATCACAGGTGCCGGTGGCGTATTAGGTGGAAGCATCGCCAAAAGTTTTATCAAAGCAGGAGCCAAAGTCGTAGCTTTAGACATCAGACAAGAACAATTAGACGTTCGCATTAAAGAATTGACTTCCGAAGGAGGCGAGGCCATTGGCATTATCGGCAATGTGCTCGACATCGAAAGTTTGCAAAAGGTAGCTGCACAAGTCGTAGAAAAATGGGGACAAATCGATATTCTTCTAAACATTGCCGGTGGAAATACTCCCGGCGGAACATTGGCTCCCGACCAAGATTTTTTCGATATGCCTATTCCGGAATGGGAAAAAGTTATCAACCTGAACTTGAACGGAACTGTTTATCCGTCTATGGTATTCGGCAAAGTTATGGCAGCACAGGGATTTGGCAGCATTATCAACGTTTCTTCCATGTCAGCTTATTCAGCCATTACCCGCGTACCCGGATATTCGGCGGCTAAAACGGCAATCAGCAATTTCACTCAATGGTTGGCCACCGAAATGGCATTGAAATACGGCGAAGGCATAAGAGTAAACGCCATTGCTCCCGGTTTCTTTATTGGCGACCAAAACCGTGCGGTACTTGTTAACCCTGATGGTTCGTTAACGGAAAGAAGTCAAAAAGTATTGGCCAAAACACCCATGAAACGTTTTGGAGACATTTCCGAACTGAATGGAGCCGTACAATTCCTGTGTAGCGATGCCGCAGGTTTTATTACAGGCGTAGTACTCCCTGTCGACGGAGGTTTCAGCGCATTCAGCGGCATATAAATTAAAGTATCATAGTAATTATAAAAGCAAAAATTAGCAAAAGTGAAATAAATTTATTATCTTTGTATTAGTGTTTGCACGGAACGCTTATGTATAATAAATGTCTTATGCTTAATTTTATAAAAAGTAAATTACCGACACCCGTCAGATTATGGGTACGTTCCTTAACTCAATTAGATCATCGAGATTTGATTATTTGGATAAATTGGGCAATGGGAAGGAAACTTCCGAGGCGAGTTAAAATAGACGCAAGTTCTCTGTGTCAATTGCATTGTGGCTCGTGTGCCATGCGAATATATAATTACGGAGATAGAGGTAAAGGTTATTTGAAATTTGATGATTTTGCAAGATTCTTAAAAATGAACTCTTATGTGAGAGAGATAGAATTATCTAATCATGGAGAAATATTTCTAAATCCCGACTTACCCAAAATCATTGAATATGCTCATTCAAAAAAAGTTAAACTGACCGCATGGAATGGAGTTAACTTTAATACCGTTTCGGATAAAGTGTTGGAAACTTTAGTAAAATGCAAGTTTTACGGAGTGAATATAGCTATTGATGGAGCTTCCCAAGAAGTATATTCTCAGTACAGAGGAAATGGCAATTTCGACAAGGTTATAAATAATATAAAAAAATTGAATGAATACAAGGAAAAATATAACAGCCCTCTCCCTCTTTTGAATTGGCAATATATTATTTTGGAATGCAGTGAAATCGAATCAGAGATAAAAAAAGCCAAAGAGATGGCGAAAGAACTTAATTGCAGGATATTTTTTATCAAAGATCACGCAGGATTTATTCCTAAGAATGCTAAAATGATAGAAAGAGAAACCAATCTGTGTTATGAAAATAAAAATAACGTTTTATCCCGTTATACCGAAAGAAATGTTCCATGTGTAGATCTATGGAAATTTCCTCAAATAAATTATGATGGCCGCCTGTTCGGTTGCAGTAATAATACAACGAAAGATTTCGGAGTGAATGTTTTTGAAATCGGACTTAGAAAAAGCCTGAATTCGAAAATTGTTAAACACTCAAAAAAAATGCTTACAGGAAAGAAAATATGTGAAGAATCTCCTTGTGACGGTTGTTACATTAAGAATTTTGTCCTTGACGAAAAACTCCTGACTAAAATGAAATAAAAAGGCGAAAAGATATTTACAATTAAAGAAATTAATAATAATCAAAAAACAAATGTCTTATGTTTAAATTGATAAAAAAGGCGATACCGCCATCCGTTAAAGATAAAATTAAATCCGGAATCAAATTTATACGTCAATTAGATTATCGGGATTTGATTATTTGGATGAATTGGATAATCGGAATAAAACTTCCGAGCAAAGTCAGAATAGACGCAAGTTCTCTGTGTCAGTTAAATTGTAGAGGCTGTTTCATGCGAAGATTTAATTATGGGAACAGAGGCAAGGGTTATTTGAAATTTACAGATTTTGAAAAATTTGTAAAAATGAATCCATACATAAAAGAGGTCGAATTATCCAATTTAGGAGAAGTATTTTTAAATCCGGATTTGAAGAAAATTATCCAATTTGCTTATTCTAAAAAAGTTAAACTGACCGCATGGAATGGAGTTAATTTTAATACTGTTTCTGATGAAATATTGGAAACTTTAGTAAAATACCAATTTTACGGAATGAATGTAGCTATTGACGGATCCTCTCAAGAGATATATTCTTGGTATAGAAGAAACGGCAATTTCGACAAGGTTATAGACAATATAAAAAAATTAAAGGAATACAAAGATAAATACCATAGCTATCATCCCATTATAGTGTGGCAATACGTTGTTTCAGAGTTAAATCAATCCGAGTCTGAAATAAAAAGGGCTAAAGAGATGGCTCATGAATTAGGTTGTAAGATAATCTTCATCAAAGATTGGGACGGTTTCATCCCCGATGATTTACCAATGGTTGAAAGAGAAACCGGACTTATTTATGAAAATAAAGAAACCGGAGGATTTTATGGAAACGAAGACAATAAAGTATCTTATTCTCCGCTAAGAACTCTCTTTTGCGTTGAATTGTGGACATCTCCTCAAATCAATTATGATGGACGACTGATGGGATGTTGTCCTAATATGACAAAAGACTATGGAGTGAATGTTTTTGAAATTGGGCTCAAGAAAAGTCTATATTCAGATGTTTACAAAAGAACCAAAAAAATGCTTATGGGGGGAGAAGTATGTGAGGAATCTCCTTGTATAGACTGCTCGTTTTATAAAAAAATCGCCAGTGAAAAGAATTTTATAACAAAAAAGGAAATAAAAGGACGAAAAGGAATTTATGATTGAAAAGTTCCGGCAAATAAAAAATCCCAACTGTCTTATTTGAGAAAGTTGGGATTTCTTTTTTACTGAATGAGAGAGGCTACTCCTCTGTTTATTCTCCGCCTCCTTCGATTGTTTTAATTTTTCCGTTTTCGTCGTATTCGAGTTCAACAACTTTCATACTGCGAAGATGGGTTTTGCCACCGGAAGGAACGCTATCGTGGTGGAATAAATACCATTTTCCTTTATACTCAACAATAGAGTGATGAGTTGTCCAACCCACAACCGGAGTTAAGATTACTCCTTGGAAAGTGAATGGGCCATAAGGATTATCGCCGATTGCATAACATAAATAATGTGTATCTCCTGTTGAATAAGAGAAATAATATTTACCGTTATATTTGTGCATCCAGGAAGCTTCGAAGAAACGATATTTATTATCTGCCGTAAGAGGTTTTCCGGTTTCATCAAGGATAATTACTTCGCGAGGCTCTTCAGCAAATTGAAGCATATCGGGTGAAAGTTTTGCAACCCTTGGAGGAAGAGCCGGCTCGTTGTTTGCGGGCTGTAAAAACATTTTTTCAGTATACGAAGCATCAGGTGAAATTTCTCTTTCAACTATATTCAACGCTTTGTTGTTGCGGTAACGTTGTAATTGTCCGCCCCAAAGTCCGCCGAAATACATATAGAAATTTCCGTCGCCGTCATCTAAAACAGACGGGTCGATACTGTAACTTCCGCGTATCGGATCGGGTTCCGGAATAAACGGGCCTTCGGGTTTATCGCTTACTGCAACTCCAATATGGAAAACGTCGTTTTTATCTTTCAAAGAAAAATACAGGTAATATTTTCCGTCTTTGAAAGCTACGTCGCTATCCCACAATTGGCGACCTGCCCATGGAATATCTTTCACGTCCAAAATTACACCGTGATCGGTAACTTCTCCGTTTTCAATATCTTCGATCGAAAAAACATGGTAATCTTTCATGTCAAAATGATCGCCATTGTCATTTTCTTCGATACTGCTTTCCCAGTCGTGAGAAGGATAAATAAATAACTTGCCGTTAAAAACGTGTGCAGAAGGATCTGCCATAAAATCGTTAGGAACTAAATACTTCGGTGTTTTCATTGTTTTATTTTTTTAATTGTTATTATTCGCCATATCTATAATTCTTTGTACAATAGGCTTAGGCTGATGATTTCTATCAAACAACAGCGGATAATCGGTGCGACCTCTTACCGGAAAATCGTTTTTCCATGAAGTAGCATCGCTCACGCCCCACATCGTAACGCGCTGAATTTTATCGCTATTGTTGATAAAGAGTTGGAAAAATTCCGCCATTCTGTTTGTCCACTCTACCGAAACTTCTTCCGACAAACCTTCGGTAAATGGATTTATTTCTGCACGATATGTTTCAATATCAGCAATGTTCGCACCTGTGTTTTGACCCGGACGAGGAAGTGCGCTCATATCCAATTCGGTAACCATTACTTTTAGGCCAGTAGAAGTGTAAGCATCGATAGCTGCTTGATATTCTTCAAATGTCGGATAATCCATTCCGATATGCCCTTGCATTCCTATGGCATCGATGCGGATTCCGTTTGCCTGAAAATCTTTTACCATCGCCACAATGGCATCACGTTTTCCGACATGCCATTCGTTGTAGTCGTTGTAATACAATTCAACATCGGGATCTGCTTCGTGCGCAAATTGGAAAGCTAATTTGATAAAATCATCTCCGATAATCTCCCGAAATTTACTTTTGCGCAACGAACCATCTTCCATGATAGCTTCATTCACCACGTCCCAACCATGGATACGCCCTTTATAATGACCTACAACGGTAGTGATATGATTTTTCATTCGTTCGATTAACACTTCGCGTGAAACATCTTTACCTTCATCATCGACAAAAAACCAACGGGGAGCTTGCGAATGCCAAATCAAGCAATGGCCGATGATATTCATGTTGTTTTCTTCTCCGAATTTCACAAATTGATCGGCATCGTCAAAGAAAAATTCGCCTTCTTTCGGTTGAAGGAACATGCTTTTCATGCAGTTTTCGGCAACAATTGAATTGAATTGTTGCTTGATTATTTTTATTGCATCGGTATCTTTTCCGGTTATCTGGTCAAGACTCATCGCTGTTCCGATATAAAATTTACCGGCTAAAGCATCTTTTAATGTGTTTGGTTGTTGCTGCGCTTGCGAACAACTAACTGCTACTAATGTAGCAATTACGATTGCTAAAAATTTTAACTTTATCATATTATTTAGAATTTCTTTCTTCGATTTCTTTGTTTATCATATCTACCTTCTCGTCGGTCAATTCATATTTAGATATAATAAACATTAATACAAACAATAATATTGTAGGAATAACCGCAACTAACCACAAAATACCTTGCAATGCCAAAGGTGTTACATTGGCTTTATCAAAACCTACAAGTTCCAATAGCATATTAGGGAAGAAAAGACCAATAGCCATTCCGAGTTGGAAAACAATACCGATAACAGCATTTATAGTACCCGGCATACGTTTGAATGTTTTCCATTCTCCATACGAAATTACTTCAGGCACTAATGCCCACATATAACCTGTGGCCACAATGATACCGGTTGATTTGATAAACTGCGCTACCATTATCAACCAGGTTAAACGAAACGATTCGAATGTCGAAACAATGTAGAGCAACGCCATACCAACAATAGCAACAAGCAAGAATCCGATAAACATTTGTTTTTTACCAAAAGCTTTTTTAATAGCCGGAATAAAAGGTAAAAAGATAAATGCCGGCAAGAAGCCTACTCCTTGAAACCAACCTGTCAATTCTTCTGCTCCTAAAAAGTATGTTGTATAATAAGCACCTGCCGCATTAAAGATTGACATCATAGCGAATGCAGTAAAAATAAACAACGCTACAATGCGCAACGGTTTGTTTTGCACAAGTTCGTTCCACATATCAGACGCTTTTAGTGTTGCGGCTTTTTCGGCTTTTTCTATTACCCGCTCTTTGCTTTGAGAGAAACAGAAAATCAATAAAAATACTCCTAATACTGCCAAAATACACATGGTATAAAACCATGCTTGAGCATCGCCCTCTCCTTTAATTGTATTAGTTGGAGAAAAATATGCTACCATTGTAGGAACACCGAAAGCGATTGTTAATCCGCCTAAATTGGCAAGAAGCATACGGACAGAAGTAAGTTTATCCATTTCACCTACATCGCGGGTAAGCGACGCAAATAGTGCTCCGTAAGGCAAACTAACTACTGTGTAGAGTAAACACATCACGATGTAGATTGTGAAATAATACACAATAGATCCGTGGAAACCGTCGTAGAAACAAAGGACTGCAAATGCCATCAAAGGAATACCACCGAAAAGCAAGTAAGAACGGTATTTTCCTAACTTGGGATTGTGTTTGTCGACAAAAGTACCAAACCACATCGACATGAATATGTTTATAACAGGCGGTATAAATACCAGCAATGCCACTGCACTCTTAGGTAATCCGGCAATAGTACCAAAAAAGAAAGAAACATATTGCATTACCGTTTGAAAAATCAAATTTTGTGCAAAGTCTCCGCTACCAAATCCTACTCTTTGCAGGAATGATAATTTGTAAAATCCTTCTGACTCTTTAGTGTTCATGTTTTTTTATTTATTTTTTTGTTAATAATAACTTTACAATAACAACATACTTATTGTATTTTGCAAATATAGTTGTTTTATGCAATATGATAATATACAAAAGTTTCATCGCTTATCCTTTATGTTACATCGTCGGTTTTTCTGTTACAAATATTTTCAAGTGTGCAACATTTATATTGCCTGCCGGACGATAGCTTAATTTTTTTATTGGCCAAATAATCCTTATATTTGTATTCGAAAATAAAAACATGAAAATACAAAGATGCAAATGATGAATAATTTAGCGAAGGTAGTAGCGATTGCATTTCTTCTTCTGAAAACAAGTGTTGCTTTTTCTCAAACTACAAAATTTTATTCTACGGAAAACGGCTTGTCGAGCAGTCTTGTAAATCAGGTTTTTCAAGATAAAAAAGGATTTATCTGGATTGCGACCGAAGACGGATTAAATAAATTTGACGGAAATAAATTCGTCACCTATCAACACATCAAAGGAGATTCTACCTCTCTGAAAAACAACTATATAAAATTAATTTTTGAGGATTCTCACGAAAATTTCTGGGTTGGATGTGTTGACGGTTTAATGTTACTCGACAGAGATGCAGGTGTTTTTAAAGAAATAAAATTGTATGATGCCGATGGAGAACGTGTATATCCTCATATATTGTCAATTATTGAGCGACACAATGGAGATATTTGGTTTGCGACTTCCGGATTCAGTTTGTTTTCTTTGAAAAAGGGAGAAACGCAATGCAGATACGAAACAGCACTGAATGAACGTCTTTGCAGCAGGTTTTTAACCGTGATATTCGAAGATTCCCGCAACAGGTTGTGGATTGGGTCGGAGGACGGCGGTCTGAATCTTTATTATCCCGAAACAGGCGAATTAAAATTGTACGAAAATATTCCGGGTAACGCACACTCTCTCAGCAGCAATACCATATCAAGTGTTTGCGAAGACAAAAACGGAAATATTTTTATTGGAACGCTTTCCGGAGGGTTGAATCGAATCGATTCTGCATTATCAGCGATAAAAAGAATTGACGATGAACAAGGAAATGATCAATTGCCGGTAAAATCCTTATTGGTAGATAGAAACAATTATTTGTTTGCCGGAACCGATGGCAAAGGAATGAAAGTTTATAATCCGAAAAAGCAAATACTGGAAAAATATGACTCATTTTCCTCGCTTTTCGATTTTTCAAAAACGAAAGTTCACAGTATAGTTGAAGATAGAGACGGGAATATCTGGGCAGGCGTTTTTCAAAAAGGTGTATTTTTTATCCCGAATAATCCCAACGAATTTGATTATTATGGTTATAAGTCGTTCAGAAAGAATTATATAGGATCAAACTGTGTAATGGCTATTTGTAATGACCGAGATGGAATTGTTTGGGTAGGAACGGATAATGACGGTTTATACTCGATTGATGAAAAATCGCAACGCGCAAAGCATTTCAACGGAACGGGAGTTCCTAATACCATTACCTGTATCAAGGAAGACCAAAACGGCAATTTATGGTTGGGAACGTATCAGAGCGGATTGGCTCTATTGGATAAAAAGTCGGGAAAATGTAATTTCTACACCAACAGAAGTTCCGAAAGTAACCTGACCGACAACAGGATTTTTTGCATGGAAATCGACAACGATAATCGCTTGTGGATAGGCACTTATGGCAGTGGACTGTATTGTTTCGATCTTCGTACAAGATCAATAGTCACTCATTATTATCAACAGAGAGAAGGTGATCAGGGACTTCCCAACAACTGGATTAACGCACTGCTCTACGATGAAGATGGCGATCTGCTTTGGATTGCTTCGTATAAGGGCTTGGGATGCCTGAGTTTGAAAAACAATGTTTTTGAGACTTATTCGCTTGAAAATTACGGATTACCAAGCAACAATATTTTTTCCCTGAAAAAAGACAATGCCGGTAATATTTGGATCGGAACAAATTCGGGATTGGCATGCTTGAACAAAAAAACAGGCGATTTGAAATCATATTCGACGACCGACGGATTATCGAATAATACAATTTGTGCCATCGAAACCGACGAGGAAAATAATATATGGGTAAGTACGCTTTTCGGAATTTCAAAGCTTATTCCTGACAAGGACGTGTTTACTGTTTATTCCGTTTCCGACGGACTTCAAGGAAATGAATTCACTCGCGGAGCTCGCTGTAAATCGCCCGACGGAAAGATTTTTTTCGGTGGTGTGAATGGAATAACAGCATTCTATCCTAAAGACATTCATAAAAGCAAAGGGAAATTAAGTGTTTATATAACTGACTTTTACGTTTTCGACAGACATATTACAAAAGGACAGAAATCGGGAAACAAATTAATCTTAAAAACATCTATTTTAGATGCCGATAAAATTTCTCTCTCGGCAAAAGATAATGTTTTCAGTTTCGAATTTTCGAGTTTAGAATATGGTAATCCCGAAGGCATCCTTTACAGATATTATTTAGAGGGTTTCGATGTTTTTTGGTTGAATACTTCTCCCGGAATCAACAAAATTACTTATACCAACCTACAACCCGGAACTTATAAATTTCATGTTCAAGCGTATTACGAACAGGATAATCAGTCGGAAATTAAAACAATTGTAGTAACCATTCGTCCTCCATGGTACATGACTTGGTGGGCTAAAACGATTTATGTACTGTTACTTTTAGTATCTCTTTATTTGGTTTATTCTTTCTTGCGTTCTAAAATCCGGCATAAAAGCGAATTGATGCGTTTGGAACATGCCGACCAGATTAATGAGGCTAAATTGCAGTTCTTCATCAATATTTCTCACGAAATACGAACGCCTATGACTTTGATTATCGGGCCTCTTGAGAAACTGTTGAAAGAGAATAAAAATCCGGTATTGCAACAATCCTATTTGCTGATTTATCGCAATGCGCAGCGCATACTCCGATTGATTAATCAATTGATGGACGTAAGGAAAATCGACCGGGGGCAAATGCACCTCAAATCGCGTGAAACCGATATGGTAGGTTTTATCAAAGATGTGATGCAATCGTTTGAATATGCGGCCAAAAAGAAAAACATCAATTTCGTTTTTGAACACGAAATGCCGGATTTGAAAGTTTGGGTAGATTTGAATAATTTTGATAAAGTATTGTTTAATATTCTTTCCAATGCTTTCAAATACACCAACAAAGATGGTGAAATTATTGTCCGTTTGAGAACCGGAAAAGATAAAACGGAAAACGGCCCGCTGAAAAATTACTTTGAAATAAGCATAGAAGACAACGGTATCGGTATTGATAAAGATAAAATAGACAAAATTTTCGAACGTTTTTATCAAATTGATAATGATGTAACAAGTTCTAATTTCGGCACCGGTATTGGTTTGCATCTTTCTCGCTCATTGATCGAATTGCAATATGGAACCATCAAAGCATACAACAAAGAATCCGAATCGGGAAGTTGTTTCTTAATTCGCTTGCCAATGGGTAAAGACCATTTCAAAAACGATGAAATAGAGATAATGAAAGACAATGAACCACTGGCTACTTTTGTATATGCTCAAAAAGACAACTTACTTGAATACACCTTTGAAGACTCGGATGAGGTTGTGCAGAAGATCAAACCCAAAACAAAATATCGCGTATTAATCGTAGAAGACGAATCGGAAATTAATAATTATATCAAAACCGAATTGTCGGAAATCTATAAAATAAATCAATGCATCAACGGAAAAGAAGCACTGGATTTTATTTTGAAAGAAAAGCCCGATTTGGTTATCAGCGATGTAATGATGCCCGAAATGGACGGAATAACCTTGTGTCGGAAAATAAAATCGAATGTTAATATCAATCACATCCCTATTATCTTGCTGACAGCCAAAACGACAGAAGAAGACTTGGCGGAAGGCTTGGAAACCGGTGCAGATGCTTACATCGTCAAGCCGTTCAATTCGGAAATCCTGAAGAAAACAGTTTCCAATCTACTCGAAAACAGGGAACGACTGAAAGGGAAATTTGTAACGCAATCGGAAGGGAAGTTGGATAAAATCGAAATGAAATCTTCCGATGAAATCTTGATGGAAAAAATATTGAAATTCATCAATAAAAATTTGGATAATACCGATTTGAATGTTGAGATGTTAAGTTCGGAAGTCGGTATCAGTCGTGTACACATGCACCGGAAACTAAAAGAATTAACCAACATGCCTGCCCGTGATTTTATCCGCAATATCCGTTTGAAACAAGCCGGAGAATTACTGAAAAGCAAAAAACTATCCATTTCGGAAGTAGCTTACGCTGTTGGTTTTTCAACCCTCTCACATTTTTCAAGCAGTTTCAAAGAATTTTACGGAGTATCTCCCAAAGAATACGTCGAAAAGCTTTAAAATACGAAAAGGCTCGCTTCTCAGTGAGCCTTTTTATTCAGTTTCAATAGGCATTAGTTCCCTAAGGCAAAAAGATTGTTTTAGGTTTATGCGTGCAAAGGTCAAGCTTTTTTAAGAAATAACAAAGAAAAAAAACATATTATAAAACATGTTTTTAACAAAAGCGGGTATAAAAATCCATTTACACCCGCTTTTTGCTTTTTAAGACAATTTTGTAGGTTAAATTTATTTAATTAACACTGCCAATTTATCTAATAATTTTTTACCTCTTAAATCTTTAGCGATGATGATACCGTTCGGATCTAATAATACAGTATGAGGAATCGAATTGAAACCGTAAAGTATTCTTGCCTGACTGTCCCATTTTTGCAAATCCGACATTTGCGGCCACGTCATATTGTATCTTTTGATTGCTGCTTTCCATTGAGATGCACCGTTTTTGTCGTCTAAAGAAACTCCGACGATTTCGAAATTCTTGCCTTTGTATCGACCATACGCCTCTACCAAAGTCGGCATTTCTTTGATGCAAGGACCACACCAAGATGCCCAAAAGTCTATCAATACATATTTCCCTTTTCCGGCAAAATCAGAAAGAGAAATTTCCTTTCCTGAAGGATCCTGCATGGTAAAGTCTACGAACTTTTGTCCTACAGCAACTTTTTTCGTTTCATTGATCATCCCGATAATGGCTTTCACCGTATCGTTAGATTTGAATTTGTCTCCGGCATTGCTGATTATCAGATCAATATCTTCTAAAGAAAACTGATTTTGATTGATTAACGCAAAAAACAGTCCTTCTCCCAATGGATTATTGATATTATCCCTGACAAAGTTTATGTTCAAATTCTTGATAGCATCAAAAACTTCCATAAATTCATCGTTTATTCTTTCTCTTTCTTCTTCAGATAAAGTTGCAGGATTCACTTTGGCGTATTTTTGCTCAAGTGCTCCCATTTTTTCGTGAAAGACACTTTCTGCGTCGTTCTTTTTTTGGTAAGCCTCATTGACGGGAGTTCCACCGATTCTGATTCCATCTGCAGTTATGTTGACCGTAATTTTTCCCGGTTCTGCTAATAATATGGCTTGATGAGCCGGATCATTAGAACCTTTCCCTAATCTTAAGACATAAATAGTAGACATTTCCTGAAGTCCGGTGAAAGAAAATTTTCCTCCCTTGATTTCAGTTTCGATAGTACTTCCCATCCCATTTTCACGTTGTGGTATTAAATAGACTTTTTGTCCGTCGAAATCTGCCGGAGCAGTTCCTATAATCGAATACCCTTCTTTGGAAGTACAGGACGTGCATATTACAATTGCAACTAAAAATAAAAATAATTTGTTCATAAAATTTATATTGATAATGTATGGACGCAAATGTACGGAATATTTTTTATAAAAGCGTTTTTGGATTTAGATTGTCTTTTTCAATATCCTTGAAGTAATTATAAGTTCCGACTTTCAATTCGTATGTAGCCATTTCATCACACACAATAATTCCTTTCGGGTGAAGTTGCAATGCCGTGATAGTCCACATTTGATTTACAGCACCTTCTACTGCCTGTGCCAATGCACGGGCTTTATTGTACCCGTTTACCATAATCAATACTTCTTTAGCATCCAACACAGTGCCTACTCCAACGGTTAACGCCGTTTTCGGTACTTGGTTAATGTCGTTGTTGAAGAATCTTGAATTGGCAATGATCGTATCGGTAGTCAGCGTTTTAATTCTTGTACGAGAAGACAAAGAAGAACCGGGTTCGTTGAATGCGATGTGTCCATCGGGACCGATTCCTCCCAAGAAAAGATCGATTCCTCCCATTGCTTTCATTTTAGTTTCGTAAGCTGCGCACTCGGCATTCAGGTCGGGAGCGTTTCCATTCAGGATATTTACATTTTCCGGTTTAATGTCTATATGACTGAAAAAATTGTCCCACATAAAAGAATAATAACTTTCGGGATGTTCTTTAGGTAATCCTACATATTCGTCCATATTGAAAGTAACTACATTTTCGAATGAAACTACTTTCTTTTTGTTCAATTCAATAAGACATTTATACATACCAAGAGGGGAAGAACCGGTCGGTAATCCGAGTATAAATGGTTTTGAACCCGTTGGTTTAGCTGCATTGATTTTTGATGCGACATAATTTGCTGCCCATTGGGATAACAAATCGTAGTTTGGTTGAATAATTAATCTCATAACATTTATTTTTTATAGGTCATATTAATTATGGTCGCAAAAATAAATAAAAATTTTGTTGGTCTTGAAGATTTAACTACATTTGTGACCGAAAAAAAATGAAAAAGTCTTCGTAGCTCAGTTGGTAGAGCAAATGACTCTTAATCATTGGGTCCAGGGTTCGAGTCCCTGCGAGGACACTCACTCAAGGTGCATGAATGAACTAAACTCATGTATACGCTATTATCCAAAGAATTACGAAGTATCTTTAATTCCGTTTCAGGGATTCTCTTTTCCTGTATCTTTCTAATTGTATGTGGGTGCCTGTTATGGTTTATTCCGGGGAATTACAATATTGCCGAATCGGGATATGCCTCTTTGTCTTCATTTTTCGCTTTGGCTCCGGTTTTGCTGCTGGTTTTGATTCCGGCATTGGCGATGCGGACTTTTTCGGAAGAAAAGAAACAAGGAACATTATCATTGTTGATTACTCGTCCGGTTAGTTTGTTTGAGATAGTTTTTTCGAAATATTTAGCTGTTTTTATCAGCGTTGTTGTCGTTTTGTTGCCAACTTTAATTTATGTCGCTTTTCTTTCATACAACGCTTTGCCACAAGGGAATATCGACTGGGGAGCCATTGCCGGTTCGTATTTGGGATTGCTGTTTTTGATTTCAATCTTTGTTGCAATTTCGATTTTTGCATCTTCTCTTACCTCTAATCAGGTAGTTGCTTTTATTACAGGATTACTGATTTGCATCGTTTTTTATTTCGGATTCGATTTGTTTTCCGGATTATTTTCTTCCGGAAAAATCCATTATATGGTAAGAAATATCGGATTTTTATCACACTATCAATCCATTCAAAAAGGGGTGATTGATATTTCCGATATTATCTATTTTTTTGCTGTATCGTATTTATTTTTGATATTTGCTAATTTTAAGATTAGTTTCCTCTCTTCGTTCGGAATGAGGAATCTAACGTCCAATTATAGGCACTTGATTATTAGCATATTGGTTTTAGCTGCATTATTAGCGGCAAGTTCTTTTTTAAAACTTAGGTTTGATTTAACTGCCGATAAGCGCTACACTCTTTCCGAACCGGTAAAAACGTTGTTGAGAGAAATTGAATCACCGGTTTTGGTTGAATTTTATCTGACAGGCGATTTAAATTCGGGATTTTATCAATTGCAAAGAGCGAGTTTGGATATGCTGAGCGATTTTTCCGGTTTGTCGTCGGGAAAGGTCAGTTACCGGGTAATAAATCCTTATCAAGAAGATAAAGAGTTTATAAAAACATTGTCGGAAAAAGGAATTAAGGCCATTGCCGTTAATGAGAGAAACCGGGAAGGAAAAATAGTGCAGCAAATCGTTTTCCCATATCTTTTATTCATATCGGGAGAAAATGAAATTCCTGTATCGCTTTTGGTTAACGAACCGGGAAAATCGGGAGAAGAAAACCTGAATGCCTCAATCGGAATGCTGGAATACCGTTTGACACAGGCTTTAGAAAATGTTATCAGAAAAGAACCCCGTAAAATCACTTTTTTACAAGGGCATGGCGAATTAACTCACGACCAAATGTCGGATCTTTTCGATTTGTTAAGTTATAACTATGAGATATATTCAGGAACTTTACCCGAAAATCCGGAGGTCGATATTTTAGATAATTCCGAATTGGTTATTATTCCCGGCCCACAAGAACCTTTTGCCGAAGACGAAAAATACATATTAGACCAATATATTATGCGTGGCGGAAAAGTGATGTGGATTATCAACGGTGTCAAACTCGATTTGCACGCTTTAGCTACTGCCGGCGCTACACCAATCATGGCCAATGAAGTAAACTTGGAAGATTTACTTTTTGGCTATGGATTCCGAATCGAACCTGTTTTGTTAGCTGATGTACAATGCCTCGAAATTCCGATAGATACCAATATGGAAGACGTTGACGACTCCTTTGAGGTAGCGCCTTGGTTTTACGCCCCAATTTTGAATGCAACTCAAGGACCTCTCATAAACAAAGGCATTTCGTTGGTGAAAACTGCTTATGCGAGTATTCTTTCTTTTGTCGGAAAAGAGGCGGAAAATCCGGCTCGCAATCAAGTGTTGTTGCATTCTTCCGAACTTTCTGCTGTTGTACACGTACCGGAAATGATTAGCTTGCATGAAGTAAACAGGATTCCCGATAACAAATTTTTTAATCAAAAACATTTGCCTGTCGGTGCGTTGATAGAAGGCGGTTTTACTTCGGGATATAAAAACCGTCCCGTCCCCGAAAATGTAAAACAAGGCAATCAACCATTTAAAGATTCTATAGGCCACAATAAAATGATTGTTTTGGCTTCGGAAGATATTATCAGAAACGACATTACAGAAACCGAATCGGGAATTAAAATATGGCCACTCGGTTACGACCGTTATTCGAGGGTGCAATTCGACAACCGGGAATTTATGTTTAATGCCGTCAATTATTTAACAGACAGTTCGGGAATATCGAATCTCAGGAATAAACATTTACAATTACGTTTGTTGGATAAGGCTAAATTATCTAAAAATCCGATGGCTACTGTTTTGATTAATATTTTGTTTCCTCCTCTTATTCTTTGCATCTTGTTTGTTGTTAATTATTTGTTGAGAAAAAGAAAATACGGCAGGTATTAGGGTTAGGTTCCTCACTGCGTTCGGAATGACGGGACAGAGTAATTGGCGGAAGATTCCTCACTGCGTTCGGAATGACGCTTTACATCATAGAAATATAGGGGAGAAAGCGGCGG
>Ga0209628_10000123_pt1 | contig 41138 bp, 35 predicted proteins | sample TergutCu122P4_FD_187285 | JGI IMG/M metagenome (GOLD analysis project Ga0209628, IMG submission 187285) | Cubitermes ugandensis P4 segment gut microbial communities from Kakamega Forest, Kenya - Cu122 P4 (SPAdes) (version 2) | ecosystem: Host-associated > Arthropoda: Insects > Digestive system... | reverse complement strand
CCCCGCATACCGATACACAAGGGGGCTCGTAAAACACTTTCCTTTTCTCTTCCATTTTCATTTTAATCATCTCAATTTTTAAAATATAATTTTAAGTTGCATTTACTAACTGAATTTACATCTTCCTATCCAATAAAATATGCTACAAATACTGTGCCAAACTGATCGCAACCATTCAATTATACTATTTTTAACTTAATTTAAGAAAATTCCCACTGCCTTCCGAACAGAATCCAATCCGAACCGTTCGGGATGAATTTCGTTTTCGGGAAGAAAGAATAATTCTTCGACATCGTCTGCCGCCTGCCAATCGGATAGATTGTCGATTTCGCATTGATAAAACAAATCCAAAGTATGCACGTCGAAACCCGAATAGGTATAGACATTAGGCAGGGAAAATAAATAGCGTATCCGATCGACCACCAAGCCTGTTTCCTCAAAAACTTCTCTTTTTACAGCTTCTTCGCCCGTTTCGTGCAGATCGACAAAGCCCCCCGGCAAATCCAAAGTGCCTTTCGCCGGCTCGTGTGCCCGAACGGCGACCAACAATTTTCCTTCCGGATCGGTAATGAAAGCGGCAACAGAAGATGAGGTGTTAAAAAAATAAACAAAATCGCAATCAGCGCATTTTTTTGATTTAAAATTGTTTTCCACGAAACAGGATGAACCGCATCGCGGGCAGTACCAAAATAATTCTAACGGGTGCATTCGATTCTGTTTTTTTTGCCGATATAATTGTTTCAATTAAAATTATTACTACCTTTGGGACTGCAAAGGTAAATACATTGTTCGACATAATGAAATATTTTTTCTCTTTTTGTCTTTTATTTTTCAGTTGGATGGTCGGGGCGCAATCCATCGAAGAAGCGCGAAATCTCTATTCGGAAGAAAAATATGAACAGGCTTTACCGATATTCGAAGCCATCGTAAAATCCACGGCGAAAAACATGGCTGCTCAAAAACCGGAAGCCTGTCGTGCGTTGGGACATATTTACTATTTATCGTACGAATTTGAAAAATCGGCGAAAGCCTACGCTCAGGTAAACTCCGATGATGTCCGACCACTTATGGAACGATCGGAACGCGCCGCCCGGATGTTATCCCGTGTCGAAGACATTCAGATAATCGACAGTATAATCGTTGATAAAGAGGATTTTTTGAACGCTTACCTGTTGCACGGCGAAAGCGGCCGATTGGAATATCATAACGGACAGGTAATTTACGAAAATCCGTTGGGCGATAAACGCTATTTTGCAATGGAAAAAGCAGACGGAAGTAAACGTCTTTTTTCTGAAATTAAATTACAAAACGAATGGATCGACCGGCAAGAGATCAATATATCTGCCGATTCGCCGGATGATTTCGATTATCCTTTCGCCTTGCCGGACGGATTGACCATCTATTTCGCTTCCAATAATAAATCTTCTATCGGCGGATACGATCTGTTTGTTACGCGATACAACCTGAATAACAATACCTGGTTGACACCCAGCCAACTTGGGATGCCGTTCAATTCCACCGACAACGACTATATGCTGGCAATCGACGAAGAAAATCATATCGGCTATTTTGCTACCGACCGTTTGCAACAGGAAGACAGGGTAGTCGTTTATACCTTTATTCCAAACGATGAAGTAATCCCGTTGGAAACGAAAGACGAAAAAAAAATGGTGAGCCGTGCCAAGATTACATCCATTCGCGACACTTGGAAGTCAGGCACGGATTATCAGGCTTACTTGGAAAAAATTCGCCGGACGATTACTCCAAACGAGCAAATGAAACCGGATCCGGATTTTGTTTTTGTTATCAACGATCGGATTATCTATCATACGTTGAACGATTTTACTACCGCAGCTGCCAAACAGGCTTTCTTGAAATTGCAGCAAACCCGCTCTTCTATTCTTTTGTTGGAAAAAGAATTGGATGCTTTGCGATTGGAATATTCAAAATCCGATGCGCAAAAAAAACAAAGTATGTATTCCAACATTTTATCGAAAGAAAAACGCTTGGAAAATTTATACGAACAATCGGCATTGTTTGAAAGAAATGCACGTAATTTTGAAATACGAAGTATTCGACCCGAGTCAAACAACGTTCAGCGTGAGCTAATTAAAAACTAAAAAAGAATGATATGGAACCTCTATTAATTGTTATTGTTTTGTGCTCCGTTGGAGTGTTATTGCTTTTAGCAGAAATTTTTCTGATCCCCGGCACCTCTGTTGCTGCCATAGTTGGAGTAGGCGCTTCGATTTGGGGTGTTTATTACGCATTCAGCCGGTTGGGATCTTCTGCCGGTTTTATCGCCCTATTTGTAGTACTGTTGGTCATTGGATTTGCCTGTATCTACTTAGTCAAGTCGAAAGCTATGGATAAGATTGCCTTGAAAGCGGATATTGATTCGACCATTACTACCGGCGAAGAGTTGAATATTGCCGTTGGAGACGAAGGAATTGCCATTTCCCGCCTCAATCCGATAGGGAAAGTGCAGATAAAGGACACCATCATGGAAGGTAAATCGGTGAGCGATTTTATCGACGACGGGACAGCCGTTGTAGTAGTTCAGGTCAGTCCGAATCAATTAATTGTGAGAAAATTATAACACGAAATATTAATCTTTAAAATTTATAAAATATGGAAACTGGAGCATTTCTTTGGATAATTTTAGTAGCAGCAGCGATCATCCTGCTATCTATTTTCTTTTATTATGTACCTTTTGTGTTGTGGGTTACGGCAAAAGCATCGGGAGTAAACATTTCGTTAGTACAACTTTTCCTGATGCGCTTGCGGACGGTTCCGCCTCCCAAAATTGTGAATGCAATGATAGAAGCGCACAAAGCAGGTCTAAAAGGCATCACTCGCGACCTATTGGAAGCGCACTACTTGGCCGGAGGTCATGTAGAACGGGTAGTTCACGCATTGGTTTCGGCAGAAAAAGCCAATTTGGCGTTGACTTTCCAAATGGCTACGGCTATCGACTTGGCAGGACGCGATGTATTTCAGGCAGTCCAAATGTCGGTTAACCCGAAAGTGATTGATACGCCCTCCATTACGGCTGTGGCGAAAAACGGTATCCAATTCTTAGTAAAAGCGCGTATTACGGTTCGCGCCAATATTCGACAATTGGTCGGGGGTGCCGGAGAAGAAACAGTTATCGCACGGGTTGGCGAAGGCATTATCTCATCGATAGGTATGGCCGAAACACACAAGGAAGTATTGGAAAACCCCGATACCATTTCAAAAGTGGTTTTGAAAAAAGGCTTGGATGCCGGTACCGCTTTTGAAATTTTATCCATTGACATTGCCGATATTGACATAGGTAAAAACATCGGAGCCGAACTGCAAATGGATCAAGCGCAAGCCGATAAAAATATTGCACAGGCAAAAGCCGAAGAACGTCGCGCTATGGCTGTAGCTTTGGAACAAGAAATGAAAGCGAAAGCACAGGAAGCCCGCGCCAAGGTAATTGAGGCAGAGGCCGAAGTTCCCAAAGCAATGGCAGAAGCCTTCCGTAGCGGTAATCTGGGTATCATGGATTATTACAAGATGAAAAACATCCAATCGGATACCGATATGCGTGAAGCAATTGCCAAACCGCAAAAACCGGTGAAATAAATATGAGAACAATTTCCCCCGATCAACTGCCAATCAATGCCGACGGTTCGATTTTTCATCTCTATTTGAAACCGGAACAATTGGCTGATAAGATAGTGATGATGGGCGATCCCGAACGGGTGCCGATGGTAGCGTCGTATTTCGATTCCACCGAATTTGACAGGCAAAGTCGGGAGTTCCGCACCATTACGGGAAGTTATAAAGGCAAACGCATCACTGCGTTATCGCACGGTATCGGTTGCGACAATATTGATATTGTAATGACCGAATTGGATGCATTAGCCAATATCGACTTGGGACGGCGCGAAGTAAAACCGGATCTCCGACAATTGGATTTAGTACGCATCGGTACTTGTGGTGGTTTGCAGCCTTTTACGCCGATCGGCTCGTATGTTGCTTCGGAAATTTCGATGGGAATGGACGGATTGCTCTTTTTTTACGAAGGCGGTAAAACACTGAATAATTTTGAGTTGACAGAAAAATTTGTCCGGCATGTACAATGGAATCATCTGTTGGCAGATCCCTATTTTGTCCGTTCCGACAAAGAACTATTGGATAAAATCGGTTTCGATATGGTAAAGGGAATTACGGTTTCTGCCAGCGGATTTTATGGTCCGCAAGGTCGTCATGTGCGTTTGGGACTAAATAATCCGGAACAGAACGCTCATTTGGAATCGTTTGATTACGAAGGATTAAAGATTTGTAATTATGAAATGGAAAGCGCAGCCTTGTCGGCCCTGTCCGCGTTGATGGGACACAGAGCCGTAACGGTTTGTCTGGTGGTTGCCGGTCGTTATTCCGGCGATATGAATACCGATTACAAGAGTTCTTTCGCCGATTTGATTACGAAAGTGTTGGATAGAATATAGAAATCAAACATAAAGGGACAATGACTCAAGGTTCAACCATTTGCGCTTTATCCACCGCTCCGGGAGTCGGCGGAATAGCAGTTATCCGTATTTCCGGAAGCGAGGCTTTTGCGATTACGGACAAAATTTTCCGACCAACCAATGGCGTTTCTGTTGTAGAACAGCCGGCATATACTTTGAGTTATGGGAAAATAATAAAAGGAAATGAGCCTTTAGACGAGGTAATTGTTGGCGTTTTCCGTTCGCCTCATTCCTTTACCGGAGAAGATACGGTAGAAATTTCGTGTCATGGATCAATTTATATTCAGCAAGAAATCCTTCAACTATTGATTACTGGTGGTTGCCAATTAGCAAAAGCAGGAGAATTTACACAACGCGCTTTTTTGAATGGCAAAATGGATTTGTCGCAAGCCGAAGCGGTGGCCGATTTGATAACTTCGCAATCGGTAGCCGCTCATCGTTTGGCGATGAACCAGATGAGGGGTGGGTTTAGTAAGGAACTGCAAACTCTTCGATCACAGTTGTTGCACTTTGTTTCCTTGATGGAATTGGAATTGGATTTTGGTGAAGAGGATGTTGAATTTGCCGACCGCAACGAGTTGATTCGTTTGGCGAATGATATTCAGGTGATAATTGCCCGATTAGCCCATTCGTTCGGTGTAGGGAATGTGATGAAAAACGGTGTTCCGGTGGTTATCGTCGGAGAAACAAATGCCGGCAAATCGACCTTACTCAATTTGCTACTGAATGAAGAAAAAGCCATTGTTTCCGAAATTCATGGAACTACTCGCGATGCTATTGAGGATGTTATCAGCATTCAGGGACAAATTTTCCGTTTCATTGATACGGCAGGTATCCGAAGCGCCGGCGATGAAATAGAGAAAATAGGAATCAAGCGAACTTTTCAGAAAATAGAACAAGCGTCAATTGTTCTATGGATGATTGATACCACTCATTTTAGCAAGGAAATAGAATACATTGCCGATAAAATCGTTCCGAAAACCAAAGATAAAAAATTGATTATCGTTTTCAACAAAATCGACAAAATCAGTCCCGAAGAACAACTCATTCTTGAAGAAGAATTTTTACCGCACGTTCCGGCAGAACGCATTTACTTATCCGCCAAATACAAGAAGAACACCGAAAAATTAGAGGCTGCCTTACTGAAAGCCGCCAATTTGCCGGAATTGAACGCCAACGATGTGATTGTTACCAATTTACGTCATTACGAAGCTTTGACAAAAGCGCTCGAATCGATTGAACGAGTACAGAATGGCTTAAAAGATAATCTCTCCGGCGACTTTATTGCTCAGGACATTCGTGAGTGTATGCATTATTTGGGAGAAATTACGGGCGAGATTACCGCCGACGAGGTGTTAGGCAGTATTTTTGGGAAGTTTTGTATCGGAAAGTAATGAACAATTTTGACGAATACATAAGACAAGGAGAACCCGACAAAAAAGAGAGGGGCATTATTTGGCAAACGGCTATCGGCTTGCAGCAGGTCGATGGCTTGAAGCCGTCTGACTATCTCATCGAAACAGCCAAACAAAATATTGAAGGCGATATTACCTTTGAAGAAGTGAAAAGTCGTATCGACATTTATTACAAAACGCAGGCAAACAAGCAAACAGAGACAGACGACAGAACCGAAGAAGCCGACAAAGTTTCCGTACGCATTGCAGAAGTATTGTCGGAGAAGACCTTTTCGTTCACGCCAACCGAATACATAAATATTCACAGACGGCTTTTTAGCGGAACATATAAATTTGCAGGAAAGATCCGTGATTATAATATCACAAAATCTGAGTGGGTACTTGATGGCGAAACTGTCCTTTATGCTGGTGCCGATAATCTTCGTGCTACTTTGGAATATGATTTTGAGCAAGAAAAAATGTTCAATTACAAAGGCTTAAACCAACAGCAGATTATTGAACATATCGCCTGTTTTGTTGCTGATTTGTGGCAAATTCATGTTTTTGGCGAGGGTAATACAAGAACCACGGCGGTATTTTTAATAAAATATCTTCGCAAACTTGGCTTTAATGATATAAGCAATGATTTATTTGCCCAACATTCGTGGTATTTCCGAAATGCACTTGTGAGGGCTAATTACAAAAATCTAAAAAACAATGTTTATGCTACTAACAAATATTTAGAACGTTTTTTGGAAAATTTATTGCTTGGCAAAAACAATATTCTAAAAAACAGAGAATTGCATATACATTTTGTGCCGATTGAAAATACACCCAACATATTGGATAAGAATGTCGGTGTAAATGTCGGTGTAAATGTCGGTGTAAAAAATGAGATTTTGAATAATCTAAAAGAAAATCCTAATTTATCTGCACAAGAATTAGCGACCAAGTTGAATAAAACAACAAGGACAATAGAAAGAAATATCCGAGAACTACGTGAAAAAGGAATTATTTCTCGTGTTGGCTCCGATAAAACAGGAAATTGGAAAATTTTGTAAATATAAAAAATAGAATCATGAAAAAAAACATTATTTTTTTGTTAACAACTCTGTCATTTACAGGGATTTGCGCACAGCAAATAGACAAACATTTTGTCGAAAACACACGTATTGTCAGCGAATACTTTCATTCTGTACAGGATGTTACTTCGCCCAATGAACTGATGGTAAAAGCCGCTTTATCGCTGCTGGGTACGCCATACGTCGGACACGCTCTGGAAGGAAATCGGGAGGAACAGTTGGTTATCAACCTGCTGGAATTGGATTGTGTAACTTTTGTAGAAAATTGTTTGGCGTTGACCCGCGCTGCCCAATATCCTTATCCGGATTACGAAAATTTCGTTCGTCAACTGCAAAACATTCGTTACCGCTCAGGGCATATCAACGGCTATACTTCTCGCTTGCACTATACTTCCGACTGGATTGCCGACAATGTCGATATGGGAATTATTGAGAATATCACTCAGGCTTTGGGGGGTAAAGACTTCCAACCAAATGTAGGTTTTATGTCGGCAAATCCAGAACGCTATCCGGCTTTGAAAGATAATCCGACCAATGCGGAGATAATAAAAGGTATTGAGCAAACAATCAATCAGCGGAATATTTATTATTATATTCCCAAAACGGAAATAGAAGACAACCAAGCACTTATCCAAAGCGGCGATATTATAGGCTTCACTACCAGCACCAAAGGGATGGATATCTCTCACGTAGGAATGGCTTATTGGGATAACGACCGCTTGAGTTTCATCCACGCTTCCAGTCAATACATGAAAGTGGTTATTGAGCCTCAATCGTTAGCCGACTATTGTAAAGGAGTAAGAACCAACACAGGAATTGTGGTTTTGCGACCCAAAAATAATTCCGACACGGTACATAACAATCACTAAAATAAATTACGCAGGATGAAACTCTTATTCAATTTTTGCACTCTTATTGCCTGCTTTTTCTGCGCTTCCCTGTCGGCACAAGTGGAACCCCAATCGTTTTTGTACAATAAGCCGGCGCAAAGCGTCGGTGTGTCCGGAGAGCGATTGGTTTATGTTGATCGATTGCTTCAGGAATATGTGGATCAAGGAATCATTCCCCAAGCCCTCACTTTTGTTGCGAAAAACGGAACGGTTGTCCATAACAAAACTTTCGGCTGGAGAGATATTGAAAGTCAAAAAGCCTTAAAGAAAGACGACATTTTCCGCAATTACTCACAAACAAAAGCCATTGCGTCGGTAGCCTTGATGACCTTGTACGAACAGGGGAAATTCCAATTAGACGATCCTGTTTCCAAGTATATTCCCGAATGTACCAATCAGGTATTGGTCGAATTGAAAGAAGATGGCACCTACACTACTCGCAAAGCGGCTTCCCCACTTCAGATTCGGCACTTGCTGAGCCATACTTCCGGAATCGGAGGTAATCGGGATTTGTATTCCATAAGCCGCAAATGGATGGAACAGAGAGATAATAAACCCTACGACACTCTGGAAGAAGAAGTGAAAGATTTGCTGAAATTCCCGCTTGCATTCGACCCGGGAACACAGTGGAATTATCATCCGGCTTCGGATGTAGTGGGATATTTAGTTGAATATTTTTCGGGCAAACCGTTACGGGAGTATGTAAAAGAAACCCTTTTCGTCCCTCTGGGAATGAAAGACAGCGATTGGTATTATCCCGATAATTACAAACAAAGAATAGTTACGGCTTATAAAGAAGAAAATGGCAAATTAGTACCGCAGGAAAATGTCTGGAGCGGACGAAACCCGTTTTCTTCCGATACTCTTTATTGTCAGGCAGGAACCGGCTTGAACGGAACGATTGAAAATTACGCCCGTTTTTGTCAGATGATTCTGAATGGAGGAACTTTCAATGGCAAACGTATTCTTGGAAGACGCACTATTGAAATAATGGGCATCGACCAATTGCCTCAGCCGAATAACGGCAACATTCGTTTTGGGCTCGGCTTCATGCTTTATCCACAACCGAAAGAAGCCGCCAATCTTACGCCAATGGTTTCTTCGGGTTCTCTTGCCTGGGGAGGAATGTATAATACCGATTACCTGATTGATCCGAAAGAAAATTTAATCGTTCTGTTATATACCAATCGGATTCCGGATACCAAGGTCTGGGAGAAATTTTTGAATACGGTGTATCAGGCGTTGGAATAACATTTTTCATCAAAAATGGAATTTTAGTGCAATCTGTCAATATCAAAATTAAAAATGCCGAAAATAAAAAAAAAGTTTTACTGACCGTTTTTATTAGTGGCACTATGCTTGTCGCAGCACAAACTACAACTACCGACGAGGGTGTAGTTATCAATGGTGTTAAATGGGCAACCCGCAACTTGGCTGCGCAAGGCACATTTGTGAATAACCCCGAAGACCAAGGCGGTCTTTTCCAATGGGGACGCAAAGGAGATGGACACGAGCAGCGCACAAGTAGCGTCACCATGAACTACTCAGAAACCAGCACGCCCGGACACGCTAATTTTATATTGACCACAGATTTCACAAGCTACGATTGGATTTGGGTTGGCAAAAATGATCTGTGGAATTCGGGTACTGAGGCTGCTCCCGCAAAAGCTGCCAACGACCCTTGCCCTGCCGGCTGGCGTGTGCCTGCATATACAGAATTTGCATCTCTCAGAAATGCACATGGAGCATACAAAATAATAAATGGTATTAATGGACGAATGTTTGGCAGTGGCGACAATACTATTTTCTTGCCGTTGGCCGGCTATCGCAGTTACGACGATGGTCATCTCAACAACGGCGGCATATACGGCTACTACTGGAGTAGTACGGCTATGGGCATCTACTCCGGCAGTTCGTACTACTTTCACTTCGGCAGCACTTATGTGGCTCCCAACTACGACTTAAACACCAACTACCGCAGTTGCGGATACAGTGTGCGTTGCGTGTCAGAGCGGGCAACAACTACCAACATTAACAATATTCCGGCAAAAAAAGAGGAAAATATTTTAGGCTACTATAACATTATGGGGCAAAAACTGACAAAAGAACCTGCGAGTGGAATTTACATAATTTTATACGACAATAGAACAACTGAAAAGAGAGTACAAATGACACACTTCTGCCGCTAACGAGCCGAATTCTATACTACCCTCTAAATCGTTTGCTGATAAAAATCGACATTAATTCTTTCGTTATGCAAAAATAAGCGTAATTTTCACTAACTTTGCGCGATTTTAGAAAAGAAGAAAAATTTAGAAGGATTTATTTATGATTAAACCGATTGTAAAAACAATTGATTTAGGTGATGGAAGGACTATCACCTTGGAAACCGGAAAGTTAGCCAAACAGGCTGACGGTTCGGTCGTGTTGCGAATGAACAACACAATGATGCTGGCAACCGTTTGTGCTGCCAAAGATGCAACTCCGGGCACAGATTTTATGCCTTTGCAAGTCGAATACAAAGAAAAATATTCCGCTTTTGGACGCTTCCCTGGTGGTTTTACGAAACGGGAAGGCCGTCCGTCCGACAATGAGATTCTTACATCCCGTCTGATCGACCGCGCTTTGCGGCCCCTGTTTCCGGACGATTATCATGCCGATGTTTTTGTCAACGTTATCCTTTACTCTTCCGATGGAGAAGATATGCCCGATGCGTTAGCCGGATTGGCGGCTTCGGCAGCTTTAGCAGTTTCAACTATTCCTTTCAATGGCCCGATTTCGGAAGTGCGCGTAGGCAGGATTGATGGTCAATTTGTGATTAATCCGACTTTCAACCAATTGGAAAAAGCGGATATGGACATTATGGTTGGCGCCACTATCGACAACATCATGATGGTAGAGGGCGAAATGCGCGAAGTTTCGGAATCCGAATTATTGGAAGCGATTAAATTTGCCCACGAAGCCATTAAAACACAATGCCAAGTGCAAATGGAATTGATGGAAGCAGTCGGCACTACCGTTAAACGCGAATATTCGCACGAAGTGAATGATGAAGAGTTGCGCGCCGATATCAAAAAGAAACTCTTTGATAAGGTGTATGCCGTGGCTAAATCCGGCCAACCCAAACAGGAACGCAGTGAGGCTTTCAAAGCCATCGTTGACGAATATACCGCCCAATTTACAGAAGAAGAACTGACCGATGATAAGAAAGCCTTAATCGGCCGTTATTATCACGATGTAGAAAAAGATGCGATGCGCCGTTGCATCCTCGACGAAGGCATCCGTTTGGACGGCAGAAAAACGACCGAAATCCGTCCGATATGGTCGGAAGTAGATCCGATACCCGGTCCTCACGGTTCGGCAATTTTTACGCGAGGTGAAACGCAAGCACTAACCACTGTAACTCTGGGTACCAAATTAGACGAAAAATTGATCGACGATGTATTGAATGTCGAAAAAGAACGATTTTTGCTGCATTACAATTTCCCACCTTTCTCTACCGGCGAAGCCCGTCCGCAGCGATCGGTAGGCCGCCGCGAAGTTGGTCATGGCAATCTGGCTCATCGTGCGCTAAAATCAATGATTCCGGACGATTTTCCATACGTACTCCGGATTGTTTCGGATATTTTGGAATCGAACGGCTCGTCGTCGATGGCAACGGTTTGCGCAGGAACGCTTGCTTTGCTCGATGCCGGAGTGCAAATGAAACGACCCGTTTCGGGAATTGCCATGGGACTGATTTCCGAAAACAAAGGAAAAAACTATGCCGTCCTTTCCGATATTTTGGGCGATGAAGATCATTTGGGTGATATGGACTTCAAGGTAACCGGAACTACGGAAGGAATTACAGCTACACAGATGGACATCAAGGTGGACGGATTGTCGTACGAAATCCTTGAAAATGCTTTGGCTCAAGCCAAAGCCGGTCGCGCTCATATACTTGGCAAAATGTTAGAAACCATTTCCGAACCACGCGAAGACTACAAACCGCATGTGCCACGTATCGAAGTAATTATCATAGCGAAAGAATTTATCGGTGCAGTAATCGGACCGGGTGGAAAAATTATTCAGGGAATACAGGAAGAAACCGGCGCTATCATTACGATTGACGAAATCGACGGTATTGGCCGCGTGGAAATTTCCAGCACAAACAAAGAATCGATGGAAGCCGCAATGGCGAGAGTCAAAGGGATTGTAACCGTTCCTGAAGTGGGAGAAGTGTACGAAGGGAAAGTGCGTTCGATTATGCCTTATGGTGCTTTTGTTGAATTTTTACCAGGGAAAGACGGGTTGCTGCATATTTCCGAATTGGATTGGAAACGGTTGGAAACCGTAGAGGAGACCGGCTTGAAAGAAGGCGATACAATCACCGTTAAATTAATGGACATTGACCCGAAGACCGGAAAATTCAAACTTTCGCGGAAAGTATTACTCCAGCGTCCCGAAGGGCAGGAATATTCGGAACGACCGGAGAGACGGGAACGACCGGAGCGGCGACAACCGAGGGATGGATTCAGGCCCAATAATAGACGGCAATAATAATATCAAAAAAACCGGCGGAATTCCCGCCGGTTTTTTTTGGACTACTCCGCTCATCGTAGCGTTGACGTGTCCGTTGCACAACTTAAAGAAAGACTGTGAAAATGGCTCGAGAAAGTAGCAAAATAATCTGTAAAAAACAAGGCTGTAAGAAGAGGCTGCCTGCTTTAAAGAATGCAAGTCCGTAAACAAACAGGGGCGAAAAAATCCGCCCCTGCAAAGTATATGAAAAGATTAGGAATTATTCTTTATCTTTTTTCTTTCCTTTTTCAGTCATTTTTTCTTTCAATTCAGCCAATTCGGAAATGTCGCCCAAGGTAGTCCGTTCCATAGCCGGTTGTGGCGATGCTTCCTCTTCTTTTTTCTTCGATTTTTTGGGTTTTTTCTCGGTCGGAGCATCGGCAGTTGCCTCCTTCTCTTTTTTAGCTTCTTGCCGTTGTTCATCTTCGAAAATCCGGCTGTGCGACAGGATAATTCGTTTGGAATCTTTATTGAACTCAATGACTTTGAATGTCAACTTTTCGTCCAAAACGGCTTGCAAGCCATCTTCTTTGACCAAATGTTTGGGTGTTGCAAAGCCTTCTACGCCATACGGAAGAGTGATTACTGCACCCTTGTCCAACGATTCGATGATGGTTCCCTCGTGTATCGAACCTATGGTAAAGATGGTTTCGAATACATCCCATGGATTTTCTTCCAATTGTTTGTGTCCGAGGCTTAGACGGCGATTGTCCTTGTCGATTTCCAATACTCGAACTTCGATTTCAGCTCCAATAGAGGTAAATTCGCTTGGATGTTTGATTTTTCGCGTCCACGAAAGGTCTGAAATATGAATTAAACCCTCTACGCCTTCTTCAACTTCCACAAATACGCCGAAATTAGTAAAGTTGCGTACCTTAGCGGTATGTTGGGTGCCGACGGCATACTTTTCTTCCACTTCTCCCCACGGATCGGCTTTCAATTGTTTGATACCCAGCGACATTTTTCGTTCTTCGCGATCCAATGTCAGTATCACCGCCTCGATTTCGTCGCCAACTTTCATAAAGTCCTGAGCACTGCGCAGGTGTTGTGTCCAACTCATTTCCGAAACATGGATCAAACCTTCTACGCCCGGAGCTATTTCGATAAATGCGCCGTAATCGGCCATTACTACCACTTTTCCTTTTACAACATCGTCCACTTTCAGGTTTTCGTCTAAAGCATTCCACGGATGAGGAGTTAATTGCTTCAAACCGAGAGCGATTCGTTTCTTTTCATTGTCGAAATCAAGAATTACTACGCTGATTTTTTCGTCTAACGTAACGATTTCTTCCGGGTGCGAAACACGTCCCCAACTCAGGTCGGTAATGTGGATTAAGCCGTCCACGCCGCCCAAATCGATGAATACGCCATAACCGGTAATGTTTTTGACCACACCTTCCAAGATCTGACCCTTTTCCAAACCGGCGATAATATCTTTTTTCTGTTTTTCCAATTCGGCTTCAATCAGCGCTTTGTGCGAAACGACCACATTTTTAAATTCTTGATTGATTTTTACTACCTTGAATTCCATGGTCTTGTCAACAAACACGTCGTAATCGCGAATGGGTTTTACGTCGATTTGCGAACCGGGCAAGAAGGCTTCAATGCCGAATACATCGACAATCATGCCACCCTTAGTACGGCATTTGACATAACCTTTTACAATTTCGTCGGTTTCGAGTGCTTGGTTTACGCGATCCCACGAACGGGTTGCGCGCGCTTTTTTATGAGAAAGGATTAACTGTCCTTTTTTATCTTCCTGACTTTCGATATATACTTCCACTTCATCTCCCACTTTCAGGTCGGGATTATAGCGGAACTCGGTCATCGAAACTACGCCATCGGATTTATAACCGATGTTAACTACTACTTCGCGTCTGTTCATGGAGGTAACTATACCGGTTACCACCTCGCGGTCGTTAATTTTGTTCAATGACTGATTGTATGTTTCAATCAATTCTTCTTTGCTCACATTGCTGTAATCGTCGCCTTTTTCGTAGGCATCCCAATCGAAATCATCTGCTGAGATTTTTTTTGCTGCTGCTTTTTTAGGTTTAGCAGTTTCTTCCGTTTCCGGAACTTCGATAGTTTCTTCCACTATTGGAGTTTCAATCGGAGTGGCGGTTTCTTCCTCTTTCACTTCCGGAACTTCGACCGTTTCTTCTGCCGTTGGAGTTTCAATTGGATTTGTAGTCTCTTCTTCTTTCACTTCCGGAATTTCGATAGTTTCTTCCACTATTGGAGTTTCAATTGGATCTACGATTTCTTCTTCTTTCACTTCCGGAACTTCTGCGGGCTCGGCAGTCTTCTTCTTTACCGGTGCTTTTTTCGGTTTGGCAGTTTCTTCCGTTTTCGGGGTTTCTTCGGCTTTAACCGTTTTTTTCTTTGCCGGTGCTTTTTGGGGTTTAGCAGTTTCCTCTACTGCCGGAGTTTCGACCGGACTTTCAGTTTCTTGCATTGCAACTGTCTCAACCGGTTCTTCTTTTAATAATTCTTCGCTCATTGTTTAGAAAATAGTTTAATTAATACGTTAGACATTATGTTGTTTCATAAAACGGCGTCAAAGATAATTCTTTTATTCTGATTTTCAATGATTTTTTCAAACCATTTTCTCCACCGACCAAACAAATGCATGAATCCCTTGCTGCTCCGTTTGAATATCCAAAGCATGGATTCTTCTTAACAAATCCTCCGCTTTTTCATCGGGAATGACGGTGAGGATGGCCGAATTCATCGTTGGCCAAGCGTGACTGCCGTAGTGCGGGTCGCCGGTATTGCTACCGCGACCCTGTACATGCTCCCACATCGTGAAACCACGAATGCTCATTCTATCTAAAATTTCAATCAAGCGTTCTTTTTGGGCTTGATTGTAGGGTATAAAAACTGCTTTCATCTTTTTGCTTTATGAGTTTTAAAGAATTGTTTTCTGTATTTTCTCCGTTGGCGTTTTACGCCATTGGCCCCGAAAATGGAATACAAAGCGGGTACATACAGAAGGGTTAATATCGTTGAGAATGTCAAACCGCCGACAATGGCGATACCCAGTGGTTGCCACATGGCCGAACCGGATCCTCGCGGTATAGCCAAAGGGATCATACCCAGAACAGCAGTAGCCGTAGTCATCAAAATCGGACGCAAACGGGAGCGACCAGCAAAAACAATCGCTTTGTCGATCGACAGGCCGCGCTCGCGATTCAGATTGGCGTAGTCGATAAACACAATACCGTTTTTCACCACAATACCGATCAACATCACCATACCAATCATGGACATCAAACTCAGCGATTTTCCGGTAATCAGCAAGGCCAGCATTACTCCAGCAAGTCCAAAGATCAACGAAAGCACAATGATAAACGGATAGGTCAGTGATTCGAATTGTGCGGCCATTACAATATATACCAATAGGATACAAAGGAGCGCAATCAGGATCAAACCACTGATGGATTCCTGCTGATCTTCATACGATCCTCCGATGTGAATACCGATTTCAGACGGAATTTTTCCTTCCTGCTGCATGGCGTCGATTTGTTCAAAAACGCCGGCGGTTACTTCACTTAAAGCGGCTTTGTAGAGCGAACCCTGCACCTTCACTACCCGTTGGCGATTTTGCCTGTCGATTTGCGGAAGCGAAGATTTTTCGATCACTTTCCCCAATTCGCGGACTTTAATCGGAACCGGCCGCATGTAAGCGTCTGTGCCATAAACCGTGATGTTTTCAATATCTTCGATCGATTGGCGGTATTGCTCGTCGTAGCGAACCACAATATCGTATTCATCCCCATCTTCGCGGTATTTGGAAGTATAAGAGCCGCTGATGCGATTGCGCACAAATAGGGCTACCGTAGCGGATGTCAAGCCGTTTTCAGCCAATTTCTCACGATTGAATTCGATCTGGTATTCGGCACGGTAATCCTGACGGCTGATTTGTACATCCCTAAAACCTTTCACCGTAGCCAGACGGGTTTTCAATTCGGCGGCAATCGCATCGGTAACAGCCAGATCGTGTCCGTAAATTTCCACATCGACCGTGCTGGCGCCCATACCCATCAAACCTCCTCCGCTTCCTCCGGGAGATACTGTGTACTTATAAATCTCGGGCATGTTGTTTAACTCCTTACGCAATCCGTCGGCAATATCATAAATCGAATGTTTTCTTTTATTCGTATCCACACAACGGAGGGTAAACGAAACTAAGTTCGATGCATTGGTCTGCATAGCTGCGTAAATATTGTTCTCATCGGCTTGCCCTACTGTAAACGAACGGATGCGTACTTCGTCGCCGTATTGTTCGTGGATAATTTTGTCGATTTTCATGGCTGTCTCCCGCACTACTTCCATCCGTGTACCGGTCGGAAGATAAACGCTCATCGAAATCATACTGTTATCGGAAGCCGGCATAAAGTCGGATTTCACAATCCGGCAGGAGGGTACCATAATAATAACGAAGACGGAAAAACAGAGGATGGTTGTTTTCCAGCGATTTCTTACACAAAGATCGACCAAGCGCGTATAGAACGTATCCAATTTATTCAACCCTCGCTTGATAGGGGCATACATCCGGTCGAAGAATTTTCTTTCCGATTTGGTTTCTTGGCGCAGCATCTGGGAACAAAGTACCGGAGTAAGCGACAAAGCGATGATCAACGATACGGTAATCATGATGGTAACCATCCATCCGAATTCTTTGAACATCATGCCAACTAAACCGGTGGCCATGGTAAGTGGAAGGAATACGGCAATGATCGTGAGTGTGGAGGCGATAACGGCTACTCCCACTTCGTTGGTGGCATAAACGGCGGCTTGCTTGGGTGTGCTGCCCCGCTCGATGTGTTTGGTGATGTTTTCCAACACCACAATGGCATCGTCCACCACCATACCAATGGCGATTACAATGGACGAGAGCGAGATGATATTGAGCGAACTGCCGGCTAACATCAAATAAATAAAGGATGCTATCAACGAAATCGGAATGGCAAGAATAATGATAACTGTCGCCCGCCAACGTCCAAGAAAAAACAACACCACAATAATCACAAAAATGATGGCAAGGAAAATGGTTTCCGTCAACGAATTGATAGAATCTTGGATGAAGTCGGAAAAGTCCATCACCAACGACAGCTGCACGTCGGGCGGAAGACTTTTCTGCAATTCGGGCATCATGGCGTTCACTTTCTTGGCAATGGTTACGGTATTCGCTCCCGATTGTTTTTGCACCACAATCGTTGCGCCTTTTACTTCATTGATATAGGCTTCCTGGATACGGCTTTGAATGGTATCGGAAACTGTTGCAACATCGCGCAGGTAAACGGTTTTTCCGCCACGACTGCCCAAAACGATATTCATCAACTGGTCGCTTTCCTTAAATTCTCCTTCGATGCGCAGAGCGTAAGTAGATGTACCGATGTCGAAACTTCCGGCCGGCATATTCAGGTTTTCCGTCCGGATCACCTGGGAAATCTGTTCGACCGTCAGGTTATAAGCCTCCAATTTTTCCGGCGAAACATTGATCTGCACCTGGCGTTGTGGCGCTCCGGCAACGGAAACGGCGCCCACGCCTTCGATACGGTTCAAGGGATTGGCCACCTTTTCGTCCAATATCTTATACAGTGCGTTGACGCTTTCTTTGGCAGTAGCCGCATAAATAACCACCGGTATCATATCCATACTGAACTTGTAGATAATCGGATTGCTGACTCCTTCCGGCAAATAGCCTTTGATCATATCCAATTTATCCCGCACATCGTTGGTGGCGGCATTGATATCCGAGCCGTAATTAAATTCCAAGGTTACCAACGACATATTGTCGCGGGATTGGGAAGTAATCTTTTTCAGATTTTCGACCGTATTCAACACGTTTTCTAACGGGCGTGTGATGTTGGTCTCGATGTCCGCAGCGCTGGCGCCGGGGTAGGCCGTGATTACGGACACCCGGTTCAGTTCGATTTTGGGAAATAAATCGACCGACAGGCGCGTCAGCGAATAAATACCAACAATCGCCACCCCTATGAATATTAATATGGTGGTGATTGGTTTTTTTACTGATGATTCGTATAAACTCATAATGATTTAATTTACGATTTGAGATTTACGATGTTTTTGATTTGTAATTCGTAATTATTAATTATTAATTATTTCCACTAGTGTTCCCTCAATCAACCGAGTATGTCCAGCAGTAACCACTTCCTGTCCGGGAGCGACGCCGCTGATAATTTCGTAATGATCGCCCAAACGTTGCCCCAACTCCACTTTTTGGTATTTGGCAACACCGTTTTCGATGGCAAAAACATAGCGATCGTTCGATCCGGTTTGTTTCTGTACGGCGGTATCCGGAATAACTACCCGATTGTTTACTCCAAATTTCAAAGTAACGCGGGCATACATTCCCGGACGAACCCGATTGCTCTGATTGTTAATGGCGACTTCCACACCGAAAGTATGGGTGGCTGCGTCGATGGTTGGATAAATCAAACGGACTCTGCCCGTAAATTCTTCATCGCCATACACATCTAATTTGAGGCTGACCGGCATCCCGACTTTTACCCGTGTGAAATTGGATTCCGAAACATTGATAACCGCTTTCAAAGGATTGAGTTGCTGAACGGTGAGAATGGGCATTTGAGCAAACACATTGCCGTCGTCGTAGTTTCGGGCAGTAACCACGCCGGAAATCGGACTGCGCAACTGGGTATTGTCCTGCACGTTTTTCATATTGGTTTTCAATACATCAATCTGGGTTTTCACCTGATCGACAGTTTGCTGGGCGATTCCACCTACTTTCAGCAATTCGCTGTAGCGTGCGTAATCGCGTTCTAAATTCGCCAACTGGGTGGTTTGCAGTTGCAGGTTGGTCGATTCCATTTGTACCAATAATTGTCCTTTGCCGACGCGATCGCCTATATTGACGTAGATTTTTTCGATGCGCCCCGGCATAAGCGGCGTTATATGGTTGATGACTTCGGCCTGAACATTTGCCGTGTAGGTCGAAAGTTCATCGACCGGCCGCAGTTGGGCTATCGTCGTGTTTACCTTGACTTTTACTTCTTCTTCGTTTGATGTTGTTGCTTCCTGTTTTTTACCGCTGCAGGAAACCAATAATACTCCTAATCCTAAGAGTGGTAACCATTTGAATAATTTCGTTTTCATATATTTTATACTATTTGATTTCTACACCTAACAATTTGTCTAAATCGGCTTTCGATGCCAAAAAATTAAATATCGCTTGATTGAATGCCAAACCTGCTTGCGTCAATCCCAATTGGGCTGCATTCAAATCTAAGAAAGTTCCCATTCCCGTGTCATACAGTTTTTGGGAAATTGTGTAACCTTTTTGTGCCTGTGCTACCACATCTTTGGTAGAAAACACCTGCTCTACATAATTGGTCATCGTGTTGATGTTATTGTTCACGGCCAATTGCAGGTTGCGGACAATATCTTCGCGTTGCCATTTCATCTGTTCGATCGTCACTTTCGTTTGCTGAATATTTCTGTGTTTTCTGAGTCCGTCGAAAACCGGAATGGAAACACTCAAACCGATTGTTGAATACGGATTCCAGCGGTAATCGCCGAACTTGAAATTGTTGTTCATCGACATATACATGTAATTGCCTGTGATGGCTACTGTTGGATAATATTGCGATTTGAACAGTTCTAAGGATTTTTGCAACTGTTCGGTTTGAATATCAAATTTTTTCAAATCGGAATTGCCCGTCAGCGATTTGTCGATGCTCAGGATTTCGGCATAAAGACTTTCTTCGTAATCCAGCAAACTGCCATCGACTATGATTTCCTGCTCCATATCGATTCCCATCAGGGCTTTCAACGACAGGGTGGCGATATTGTAAACATTCTGCGCCTGAATCAGATTGGGTTTGATATTCTTGACGTTGACGTCGGCGCGTACCAAATCGAATTCGGCCACAATCCCCTGTTGGTATCTGTGGTTGACAAAATTGTATGTTGAAATCGCGTAATCATAACTTTTCTGGTAAACGTTGAGAACGTCTTTGGCAAACAATACCGTATAATATGCTTTCCGAATAGCATTGACCATGTTGATTTTGGAAGAGCGCGCATTTTCGACCGCCAGTTCCACATCCAAACTGGATATTTCCAAACTTTTCCAGAGCGTAGGAACTACTACCGGCCAAGTCAACTGAAAACCGCCTGTCCAGTTATTGTCGCGCCCGATTGTAATACCATCTTTACCGTCGGTGGGAGGCGGCATACTGGCTGCAATATTTTGCGACAAAGTTCCCAATTGATAATTGATGGGATCGATACCCTTCAAAGTTTTTTCCATTCCCGTAATGATCGGTTCGAATATGGAACTCATGTCGAAAGCGCCATCCATATACATCACTTGTTTTTTCAATGTACGGCTGTATTGTCCCACCGCATCAATTTGCGGATAGAGCGAAGATTGTGCCGACTGTTTCGCATACTTCTTTTTCTGCACTTCCAAATCGGCAATTTTCACCGAAGGGTTTTCGCTCAAAGCAATTTCAATCGCCCGCTCCAAAGTAATTTCCAAGGGCACCGTCTGGCTTTGGACTTTTGTCGAAAAAACGATCAGAATCGTCAGTAATCCGATACTTATCTTTTTGTCTTTTGTTTTTTTCATACCATAAATGCTATTTGTTTTATAATTGTTTAATTTTGTTTTCTTTGATTTTTTCAATCCAGTGATCAATCTGTGCAACTCCGGCCGGTGTGGCAACGCCGCGAATGGAATTCAGGATGATGACCCGGATAAATTCCTTGATCGGGTATTTGTCGGTCGGAATAACTTCGTCGTTGATCAAGGCCCTGAATTGCGCCTGCACCAACCACATCATCACTTCAACGTTGGTATCTTCCCGTATCAAATCCTGTTGGATGCCTTTCTTCAGGAGTTCGATAAAAGCATAATATGCGCTGTGTTGTTGGTTTTCGACTTTCCGGTAGATGGGCGCATGATATTTCCTCAAATCGTGCAACATCGACCGGTTGATGCTCTGCGCATCGGAAAGGTGTTTTGCATAAATACGCATCAATGCGTCGATTACATCTTCCGAACTGTTAATTAGATTATTAATTTCATGCTCGGTCTTTTTTCTATTGGCGTTGATACATTCTTCCAGCAGATCTTCCTTGTCCTGAAAAACTTCATACAAAGTTCGTTTGGAAATACCCAGTTGATTGGCAATGTCGGACATAGTCATACTTCTCACCCCATTCCTGTAAAAAAGAATGGAGGCTTCCTGTACGATACGATCTTTTATTTCCATTTCAATTGCCTATAATGGTATTTTCTACCAAAAACGCTGCAAAGGTAATGGAAAACTTTTGAAACAAAAAAAGTTTTCTGTGTTTTATTTGGTTAAAAAACGTTGTTTTTTGTGCAGCCAAATATTTTCTTTTATTATCAACAGTTTACAAAGATTTTTTGAGTTTTTGTCATGTACTAAAGTCGTTTTTACAAAAAAACATTAACTTTGCACATAAAACAAACATTAGAATGAAACGAATGTGTATAATCCTGTGTGTGACAATTATTTGTTGTACACATACCATTGCGCAGGAAACTGTGGTTTCCAATTACCTGCAAGAAGCAGGAACGTTTGCCGAGATATACAACGGGAGAATAGAGGCGGCTTACAACATGGTGTTGTACGAGAATTTGCCCTATTACAAAAATTCTGATTTTACAGAGGTAACCGTCTTTTACAGAAAGAATTATTATCCCAATCAAAAAGCGCGTTTGGATTTATTTCGGGAACAGTTGGTAGTAGTACCCCCCGGTAAACAGTACGCTGTTGTAGTTGGGGCTAAAAATGTGGAAAAAATATGTATGTATGGAAAAACATTCGTATGGATAAGTCCACCCAAAGAGCATCGACTGAAAGAAGGATATTATATGCAATTGAAAGATGGAGGAAAAACACAATTGTTTTGCAAAGAAACATATTTGCCACAAAAAAGAACGCAGTATCCAAATGTTACTTTTCGTTTTGACCATAAAATACAGTATTATCTGCAATACAACAACCAGTATCATGCGGTAAAAAACAAGGCTTCGTTTACTAAAATATTTCCACAGTATAAAAAACAAATCAATAAATTTGTCAAGGGGCATTCATTGGATTTCAAACAAAATCCTGATGGAAGTTTGATTGTCTTGGCTAACTACTGTGAAGAACTACTAAATTTGACAAACACTCCATGAAACGATCCATATTATTGTCCGTTCTACTATGTAGCGTATTATCAGGCATAAACGCTCAGCAGGTTGCTTCTGCACCCAAAGACAGTATCACTATAGAAGCATTATTGTCTTTTTTGGAAACAAGTTCTTCATACAAAATTTATTCGGATATCGACAGTAATTTTACCGTCTTCGTTGAGGCAAACGACATTCCGCCCGTACAGTTATTGAAAAATGCGCTTGCCGGCACTCCGTATAGTGTTTCTGTTTATGATAACAATCTTTTTATTTTGAAAGGAGATGTGTTGGCAACTTCTTTTCCTTCCCTATTAGCACATCGGTTACAGCAAAGCACGATCGATGAATACAAGATACAAACAGAACAAATCGACAAAACTGCTTTTGCAAATTCTGAGAACTTAGTTTATTCGGTTGGCGATATTTATTCAAAATCAATACCCGAAAAGATAAAATTAGAGGGAAAAGTGATCGACTCCAAAACCAGACAGCCTCTCAGCGGGGTTAATCTTATTTTGAGAGAACCTTTCACGGTTGCCACTACTGACAATCGGGGAAATTATTCCATCCAATTGCCGGCAGGACGTGTGCAATTAGATATAAAAGGGTTTAATATTAAAGAATCGCGACGCCAACTGATGCTTTACGATCATGGGACATTGAACATCGAATTGGTAGAAGACGTTTATTTGTTAGACGAAGTTACCATTATTGCTCAACGAACAGATAATGTGAGAAATGTGCGGATGGGAACAGAACGACTTCAGGTAGCTAAAATAAAAAACATTCCCACAGCATTCGGGGAAGTGGATATATTGCGGGTCATCCAGTCGTTGCCGGGTGTAAAAACAGTAGGCGAAGCATCTACCGGTTACAATGTGCGCGGCGGAGCCACCGATCAGAATCTCATATTATTGAACAACAATACGATCTACAATCCGAATCATCTTTTCGGGCTCTTTACGGCATTCAGTTCCGACATGGTGAAGGAAGCGGAATTGTACAAAAGCAGTGTCCCCGCACAGTACGGAGGTAGAATTTCTTCGATATTGGACATTACCGGAAAAGAAGCGAATAAGGAAAAATTCACCGGTTCGGCCGGATTGGGTTTGGTAACCAGCAGATTGGCTCTTGAAATACCAGTCATCAAAGACAGAACCTCTGTTTTACTTAGCGGCAGAACTACTTACTCCGATTGGATATTGAAACAATTGCCCGAAAAAAGCGGTTACAACAATGGAACGGCAGGATTTTATGACGTGGGAACCGTAATCAGTCATCAGATGGATGAGAAAAATTCGCTGAATGTTTACGGATATTACAGCAGCGACCGTTTTCAGTTTAGTAAAAATCAGAAATATGGTTATAACAACCTGAATGCTTCCGTCAAATGGAAACGATTGATTAATAATCATTTATTGGGAAATTTTGCTGCCGGATACGATCGCTATGATTATAAGAACACAGATACCACTAACGAGTTTGCTGCCTATATGCTTTCTTTCGATATCAATCAACTGTTTGCGAAAGCCGATTTTACTTATGAGTTGGACGGGCACAAGATGAATTTCGGAATCAAATCAATGTTTTACAATATCAATCCTGGGACGTATGCCCCCGAAGGCGATCGTTCGCTGGTACAATTCGATGCACTGCAAAAAGAAAAAGCCTTGGAATCGGCACTTTACATAGAAGATCAGTGGGACATCACCTCCAAACTGTCTGTAACCGGAGGTATTCGCTTTTCGATTTTCAATGCTATGGGGGCGCGCAAGTATTATACTTACAATCCGGATATGTTGCCTTACGAGTCCACAGTTATTGACAGTGTGCAGGTAAAATCCGGTCGGATATTCAAAACATACGCGGGACCCGAATTTCGATTGTCGGCACGTTATATTTTGGGGGATAATCTTTCCGTAAAAGCCGGTTTCAATACCATGCAACAATACATTCACAAATTATCGAACACCGTCATTATGTCTCCTACGGATACATGGAAATTAAGCGATGCCCATATTCGTCCGCAAAAAGGATGGCAAGCGGCAACCGGTCTGTATTACAATGCTCCCAAAAGAGTTTGGTTAGCCTCTATGGAAGTGTATTACAAAAAAATGAATAACTATTTGGATTACCGCAGCGGAGCCCGAATACTGATGAATCATCATATCGAAACAGACGTAATCAATACAGAAGGATATGCCTATGGAGTAGAATGGTCGCTCAAAAAAGAGGTGGGAAAACTGAACGGATGGATAAGTTATACCTATTCTCGCACATTTCTTCGCCAAAGCGACAAGTTAATCGAACGTCCGGTTAATAGCGGGAACTGGTATCCTACGGATTACGACAAACCGCATGATTTCAAGCTGATAGGCAATTATAAATTTACTCAACGCTACAGTTGTTCGGTAAATATCGACTACAGCACAGGCCGACCTGCCACTATTCCGGCAGGAAAATACTACGATCCGACAGTAGGTTCAATACAAGTATTCTATTCGGACAGAAATTCACACCGTATTCCTGATTATTTCCGAATGGATGTTTCGTTTAATGTAGAACCCAGTCATAAATTGACTTTACTCACTCACAGTTCCATTTCTTTCGGGGCATATAATATTACCGGCCGACAAAATGTTTATTCGGTTTATTTTGTTTCCGAAAAAGGGACGACCAAAGGTTACAAACTTTCCATTTTCGGAGTGCCCATTCCGTTTATAACGTATAACATTAGATTTTGAGAGCATGAACTTAAAAACAGTTTTCGGTCTAATTATTTCGACATTATTGCTAACCGGATGCATTACAGAATACAATGCGATATTGCCGGAAAACGACAGGAAGATTTTGTTTGTGAACGGAAGTATTATAGCAAGTACGGATGTAACATTCCATATCAGTCAAAGTTTTTCTTTGAATGTTGATGCGGTTACCAAGATTCCTGAGGAGAGTTTTATCACCAATGCAAACTTAATTATTATCGGCAGTAACGGTTACAAAAGTCCGCCGGCAATCCATCAAGGGAAAGGAGCCTATCAAATATCGGTAGGGGAGTTGGAAGATGATGTAGAGTATGGTATTCAAATAGAACTCGACGGAGATACTTATCAATCTGCACCGTTAAGGCCGCTATATACTCCCGAAATCGACAGTATTTCGTGGAAACAGCCGGAATTCTACGGCCCTGTTTATTTTTATGTTTCTACCTACGACGAAACGGAAGGAACCAAGTACTTTATGTGGAACCATACCGAAGACTGGGAAATTTACGCCGATTATACAACCACGTTATTTTTTCATCCGATGTCTCTCGAATTTACTATTATTGAGCCGGCTCCTTTTCGTTATTGCTGGAAAAAAAGCGAATCCGTCAGATCTGTATTTAGTTCGACAGAATCGCTCAGTGAAAACAGAATTATCGATAAACAATTCTACCAGTACAATTATCCTTCCGACGACCGCTTTTCATCGCTTTATTGCATCACAGTAACTCAAAGAGTAATCAGTAAGGGTGCTTATGAGTATTATCAGGACATACAAAAAATGAATGAAGAAATGGGAGGTTTGTTTACTCCACAGCCTACAGAATTTGTAGGAAATATTCGCTGTACCACGAATCCGGAGAAAAAAATATTGGGATATGTCGATGTTAGTAAGAATACAACTACAAAGAGAATGTTTATTTATCCGAATCGAATCGTGCGTGAAGAACCTATGCGTTGTACTTCTCCTGTCGTTATTCTTCCGTTGCGGTGGACAGAATATTCCAGTTGGTACAAAAGAGGATTTCGTCCGGCTGAAGGTCCTGATCCAAAGTATTACCCCGATGAAATCCTTCCCTATGAATGGTATCCGGCTACTTGTACAGATTGTACAGCCAGAGATGGCACAAAAAACAAACCGGATTTTTGGCCAAATGATCATTGGTAATTCTTTGAATAAATGAGTAATTGAATAAGAAGTGATTTTTTTAACAGTTATGAATTCAAACAGATTCTTTTCATATCTTATTATTTTATCATTGCTACTCACCGGCTGCATAACAGAATATAATGCCATACTTCCGGAAAACGACAGAATAATCTTGTTCGTGGACGGAAGTATTATAGAGAATACAGATGCAACATTTCATATCAGTCAAAGTTTTTCTTTGAATGTTGATACGGTTACCAAGATTCCGGAGGAAAGTTTTATCAACAATGCAAACTTAGTCATTATCGGCAGTAACGGTTACAAAAGTCTGGCGGCTATAAATAAAGGTAAAGGAGTTTATCAAATATCAGTTGGAGAATTGAAAGATGATGTGGAATACGGCATACAAATAGAGTATGAAGGTGATATCTATCAATCTGCACTATCAAAACCGCTTTACACTCCCGAAATTGACAGCATTTCATGGTCACAGCCGGAAGCAGAAGGGCAAGTTTTTTTTCATGTCTCCACACATGATAATACAGGAAGAGCCAAGTTTTTTATGTGGAATTATACCGAAGACTGGGAAATTAAAGCCGTTTACCCTACTATTATTTTTTACAATCCTAACCATAGAGAACAATTGCAAGAACCGTTTTATCTTGACGATTCGATGCCTTATTATTATTGTTGGAAAAAAAATCTATCCGACAAATCTTTGCTCGCTTCGACAGAATCGCTTAGTGAAAACCGAATCGTCGATGAATTGCTTTACGAACGAGATTCCGGAGACGACCGCTTTTCGATGTTATACTGCCTTACCGTAAATCAAAGAGCTATCAGTAAGGGCGCCTATGAATATTACCAGAGCATTAAAAAAATGAATGAAGAAACAGGAGGGCTGTTCACTCCTCAGCCCACGGAAATAACCGGAAATATCACTTGTATTACTGATCCCTCAAAAAAGATAATGGGATTTATTGAAACATCTAAAAATATCAGTCAAAAAAGAATATTCGTTGATCCGGTACAATTAATACGTCAGGCTGTTTATTTATATTGTGATCCACTCTACAATGTGTACGAGCCGCCACCTCCTATTTTAAGGTTACCGAAGCCCGATGAATATGACTATTATTACGGGATAGGGTATCGCCCGTCTATTTTAGACATAGGACTCTATGGAGAGGGTGCTATCATCCCTTCGGAATGGGCGTTTGCTCGTTGCACAGATTGCAGAGCCGCTGGCGGCACAAAAGACAAGCCGGATTTTTGGCCGAGTTGGAATTACTAAACGCTAATTTTACTCATCTGTCATTATTTCTTTATTTTTTTCTTTCAGTTTTTTTATTGCTTCCCGTTCAAGTTCAATAATGCCTTTTTGTGGGGTTGGCAAATCTTCGGGCATTACTCCGCCAAGTCGCATTATTGCCTCTCTTACCTCTTTCCCAACCGTAAAATGAGTATAACTTGCAAGTTCTTTGTTTCTTATATTTTCTCTTTTAATTTTGCTTTGCGTTTGAGAAATTCTAAATAAATTGGCTATCATCTCTTCGCTGCCCATAAAATCCAAAATTTTATCTTTTTCGGCAAGTTGTTTTCTGTAATGAATGTCGGCAACCGAAAGTCCACCGTATAAACCCTGATAACCGCGATTTTGAAATATGGCATATTCTTCGTTTGAAATAATACCTGCGCCTTTGGCGGCTTCGACAAGAAGTTGGTTCATCTGTTTTATATCGCCCCTTAAAAGCAATCGTTTTTTATCCTCGGCAAGTTGATTGTATTTGTCGTTCAATTCCTGCCGATAAGTTTGAATGGCAAAATAAGTTTGCCCAAGTGCAATTTGTTCTTTGCGTGGGTCGCCGTTTTGAACTATCAAATAGCAAGCATAACGAGAAAGATGATAATCAATAATTTTTTTGGTTTTATTGACCTCAACAAAACCCCGTGAACCAAAATCTAAATTTTTGGTTTTGTTGACCTCAACAAAACCTATTTTTCGAGGTTTTATCGGCATTTCCACCATTTTTTTAACGCAAGGAAAATGCTCTTTTACATCAAAACCTGCCGTATCGCAGGCAAGCATTGCTTTGTCAATAACTTTGCTGAAATTACGCCATTCGGTATATCCTAATGCCGGTGCAAGTTCACGAGCCGACCAATATTCCATTCCATAGTCGGTAAGTTGCTTTATTTCTTCAAAAGATTTTAATTCGGTATTCATACATATTGCGTTGTTATCGCTATTAAAATTTTACAAGCGTAAAGTTAGTAAATTTATTTTAGATTGTAAAAGGCATAAAATTCAAATTTGGGAAAAATATTTTTTGCTTATATACTTATTTGTTTGTAAATCTAAGAATTTAACATACCTTTGTTTTTGGAAATTAACAGTAATTCTTTGAATAGTGCTTTGTGATAGACAATCCTTACAGTATATGAACTCAAAAAGATTATTCGCCATATTTTTTTTATCATTACTACTCACCGGTTGCATATCCGAGTACAATGCTATGTTGCCCGAAAACGACAGAAAAATCCTGTTTGTGGATGGAAGTATTATTGAGAATACAGATGCCACATTTCATATCAGTCAAAGTTTTTCGTTAAATGTTGACATGGTTACCAAGATTCCTGAGGAGAGTTTTATCAACAATGCAAACTTAGTCATTATCGGCAGTAACGGATACAAAAGTCTGGCGGCTATAAATAAAGGGAAAGGAGTTTATCAAATATCAGTTGGAGAATTGAAAGATGATGTGGAATACGGCATACAAATAGAACTCGACGGAGATACTTATCAATCAGCACTCTCAAAACCGCTTTATACTCCCGAAATCGACAGTATTTCATGGATACAGCCCGATTCGGCGGGGGTAGTTGCTTTTCATATTTCTACACATGATGATACGGAAGGCATCAAGTACCTGTTGTGGAACTATACCGAAGATTGGGAAATTAGAGCCGTTCACTGGACGACCATTTTCATGAATCCCGACTATAAAACAAATCTACAGCCCATGTTTTACAAGATCGACCCTCCGCCTTATTATTATTGCTGGAAAAAAAATATATCCGACAAATTTTTACTTACTTCGACGGAATCGCTTAGTGAAAACCGAATCGTCGATGAATTGCTTTACGAACGAGATTCCGGAGACGACCGTTTTTCAATGCTTTACGGTATTACTGTAAAGCAAAGAGCCATCGGTAGAGGTGCTTATGAATATTACCAAAGTGTAAATAAATTGAATAACGAAATGGGAGGACTGTTTACTCCTCAGCCTTCGGAAATAACCGGAAATATCACCTGTATTACCGATCCGTCAAAAAAAGCAATGGGCTATGTTGAAACGGTTAAAAATATCAGTCAAAAAAGGATATTCGTTAAACCTGATGAACTAAAACGTCCGGATGTTTATTCAAACTGTGGTAAGCCACCCAAGGTCGATTTTGATTCGTATGAGGCGAAATTGGTATATTTCTACAACTTAGGATTCCGACCCACAGACTATTTACAGGGTGGTGAGGACGAATGGGTGCTTGAGCATTGCACAGATTGCAGGGCTGCCGGCGGCACAAAAGACAAGCCGGATTTTTGGCCTAATTGGCACGAATAATTAAATTAATGTTGTACTTTTGCATTGCAAAATCAGTTTCTAACGATATTTATGAAATCATTACATCTATTATTGGTCGCATTATTATTTATCTGCTTTTCGTTAAAAGCGGAAGATAGAGTTTATGAACGAACGTATGTTCATACAGATAAAGATTGTTACATCGCCGGAGAAGAGGTGTTGTTGAAATTTTACGTCATCGACAACCGCTTTCAACCTTCCGACCTGAGCAAAGTCGGATATGTAGAAATTTGCGATACGGAACGACCACTAATGCAACTGAAAGTGGCATTGGAAAAAGGTGCCGGTGCCGGAAAGATAAAAATTCCGGCGAATATTCCTTCCGGAATGTATCAACTGTCGGGATATACCCGTTATATGCGTAATGAGGGAGAACGTGTTTTCTTCCAAAAACAAATCGCCATTGTAAATGCCACCCAGCAAGTTCCCGACTCGAAACGATTTGAATGGATCGAAGAAAGAGATAACACATCTTCCCCACAATCCCCTGAAGAGGAAGTCGTAGAGACGTGGCATGCCGCATCTCTACAAAAGTCACCAGGGGAAATAATGTTCGACGTAAGTCAAACAACGTTCGACGTAAGTCAATTAGGGGTAAAAACCGACCAAAACGAATATGGTAACCGGCAAAAAGTTGTCCTTTCAATTGACAATATTCCCGCTAATGTTGCCGATTTGGTTATTTCCGTAAGCAGGAACGACTCAATCGCGTTTGTTCCGGAAATAAATCATTCGGAATGGTTGAAACAGATAACAAACCCTTTTCCTTTTTCCGGACAATGGATTCCCGAATATGAAGGTCATATTATTACCGGACGTTTTGTCCCCGAGCCACAGGAAGAATTGTTGGCCAACATCGCCTTTGTTGGAAATGATATCCGTTACTTCAACGGACAGATAAATTCTCAAAAAGGAACCGTCAATTTTTATACAGCCGGAATATTCGACAAGCAGCAGATCGTAACGTCCGCCGTATCTCCGTCCTATTACGATAAAGTTCCTTATCGTCTCGATTTGCTTACTCCGTTTTGTGAATCTCCATCTACCGATTTACCTGTACTTCAAATTTATCCAAACGAAAAACAATTAATGGATCGATATATTGGCGTTCAAATTCAGGGAAAAACGGATACTGATTTGCTTTGCAATTCCGGTCAGACTTCCGATTATAGCGTTCTTCAACCCGTTTTAAGTTATAATTTGGATGAATATACCCGTTTCAATACTATCAGTGAAACTATATTGGAATTTGTCAACAGCGTTCGGGTTGCTAAAGTGGGCGATAAACGAAGAATAAGTGTTTTATCAAAAGATTTGCAACGATTCAGTCCGAGAACATTGGTTTTGCTCGATGGCATTCCTATTTACGACCACGAAGATATACTCGAATACAATCCAATGCACATAAGGAAAATTAATATCTACGACGAACGTTATTTATTTGGCGGTAGAGATTTTGAAAGCATCCTGTCTTTCTCCACGAAAGAGGGCAACTTGCCGCTTTTTCAATTGAGCAGCGAATCGCAACTGTTTAATTACGATTGTCCTTCGACTCCTTCGCGGGTTAACCTTCCGGATTATTCGACCGACACGACAAAAAACTCCCGAAGGCCGGACTTTCGTCATACCTTGTACTGGAATCCTTTTGTCTTGTCTTCCACAGGAAGGCCCGTCGATATGTCTTTTTATACTTCCGACTTATGTGGAGAGTTTAAAGCAACCGTCGAAGGAATTACCACCGATGGGAAAATGATACGTGGTGTTTCGTATTTTCAGGTCAGGTGAAATTACACCTTTATTTCCACTTCTACTCCGCTTGGCAAATCTAATTTCATTAGCGCATCCACAGTCTTTGTAGTGGAGGTGTAAATGTCGATCAGGCGCTTGTAAGCCGCAAGTTCGAATTGTTCGCGCGATTTTTTGTTAACAAATGTGGCACGGTTGACCGTAAAGATACGTTTGTGCGTGGGCAGTGGAATTGGTCCGCTGACGAAATCGGCGGTTCCTTTTACTGTTTTTACAATTTTTTCGGCAGATTTATCCACCAGATTGTAGTCGTAGGATTTTAACTTAATCCTGATTTTTTGGCTCGAACTCATTGTTTTAATTTTTTAATTATTAATCATTTATTTAGCAAAGGAAAAGAGCCATTTTCTCTCCTTTGTTTTATTATCTTATCAAATCTACTCTTCCGTTGACCTCTGTCAACACAGCACAGGCAATCGTTGGCGAAACTTCTTCGTAATGCGAAAAAGTCATCGTGCTGGTTGCCCGACCGGATGTAATGGTACGCAAGGCCGTTACATAACCAAACATTTCCGACAGCGGAGCTTGGGCTTTAACGATACGTGCGCCGGTACGGCTGGCATCCATCCCTTCTATTTGTCCACGGCGTTTGTTCAAATCGCCAATTACATCTCCCATATTTTCTTCCGGCGTAATCACTTCGATCCGCATAATTGGCTCTTTCAATACAGGATTTGCTTTTTCGGCTGCACTTCTAAAGGCATGAATAGCGCAAATTTCAAACGACAGTTGGTCGGAATCCACCGGATGATACGAACCGTCGATCAGGGTTACCTTCAATTTATCCAATGTATAACCCGCTAATACGCCGTTTTTCATTGCACGGTGGAAACCTTTCTGAATCGAAGGTATATATTCTTTTGGGATGTTGCCACCCTTCACTTCATCTACAAATTGCAAATCGCCTTCAAAATCGGGGTCGGCCGGTTCAATACGCACAATGATATCGGCGAATTTACCACGCCCACCGGTTTGTTTCTTATACACTTCACGCCATTCTATCGCCTGGGTGATGGCCTCTTTATACGATACTTGCGGACGACCTTGATTACATTCCACTTTAAATTCACGCCGTAAACGATCGACGATGATTTCCAAATGCAACTCACCCATACCGGAGATAATGGTCTGACCGGTTTCATTATCGGTTTTCACGGTAAATGTCGGATCTTCTTCCGACAATTTGGAAAGTCCGATACTCAATTTATCCAAATCTTGCTGGGTTTTCGGTTCCACAGCGATACCAATTACCGGTTCGGGAAAATCTATGGATTCCAACACGATCGGATGATTTTCGTCGCACAAAGTATCGCCGGTACGAATATCTTTGAACCCCACCGCTGCGCCAATATCGCCGCATCCGATAAATTCTTTCGGATTTTGCTTGTTAGAATGCATTTGGAACAAACGCGAGATGCGTTCTTTCTTGCCCGAACGGGTATTGTACACATACGAACCGGCATTTATCTCGCCGGAGTACACACGGAAAAAACACAGACGCCCAACAAACGGGTCGGTCGCAATTTTGAACGCCAACGCGCACAAAGGTTCCGTCGAACTTGGTTTGCGGCAGATTATTTTATTCGGTCTGTCGGGGTCGGATCCCTCTATTGCGGCTGTATCCACCGGACTGGGCAAGTAAGCGCAAGCTGCATCCAAAAGCGTTTGCACTCCCTTGTTTTTAAAGGATGAACCCAAGAGCATCGGATTGATTCGCATCGAAAGCGTTCCTTTACGAAGAGCATTGCAGATTTCATCCTCACTGATAGAAGACGGATCGCTAAAATATTTCTCCATCAAAACATCGTCTATCTCTGCCAGCATCTCAAGCATCTTGTCGCGCCACTCTTGCACCTCGCTCATCAAATCGGCCGGAATTTCTCCAATGGAATAATCAGCACCCAGAGTTTCATCGTGCCAATAGAGTGCTTTCATCCGAATCAAATCCACAATACCACTGAATTTTTCTTCTGCTCCGATGGGAATCTGGACAGGACAGGGATTGGCCCCTAAAACTACTTTTAACTGACGAACTACTTCAAAAAAATTGGCCCCCGCACGATCCATCTTGTTCACATAACCAATACGCGGAACATTGTATTTATCTGCTTGTCGCCAAACGGTTTCCGACTGCGGCTCAACACCGCCCACAGCACAGAAAGTAGCGATAGCCCCGTCTAAAACGCGGAGCGAACGCTCTACTTCGACTGTGAAATCCACGTGTCCCGGGGTGTCAATCAAATTGATTTTATACGTTTCGTTGTTGTATTCCCACGCAGCGGTAGTGGCAGCAGAGGTAATTGTGATGCCTCGCTCCTGCTCCTGCTCCATCCAGTCCATCGTAGCAGCGCCGTCGTGAACTTCACCGATTTTATGGGTTAATCCCGTATAATACAGAATGCGTTCGGATGTGGTTGTTTTGCCGGCATCGATGTGCGCCATGATGCCGAGGTTTCGTGTGTATTTCAGCCGTTGATCCGAACCTTTTGCCATTTCAGGGGGTTGAAGTTAAAAACGAAAATGTGCAAAAGCCCTGTTGGCTTCCGCCATCCGGTGCATATCTTCCTTTCGTTTAAAAGAGCCTCCCTGACTGTTGAAAGCATCTACAATCTCAGCCGCCAATTTATCAGCCATTGATTTTCCACTTCTCTTACGGGAAAAATTGATCATGTTTTTCATTGAGATCGACTCTTTGCGGTCGGGGCGGATTTCGGTAGGAACCTGAAAGGTTGCACCTCCGATACGGCGGGATTTTACTTCTACAAGCGGAGTAATGTTGTCCAATGCTTGTTTCCAAATGTCAAGAGGGGATTTTTCTTCGTTCGACAATTTTGTCTTCACTTTGTCTAATGCGGTATAAAAAATACTGAATGCAATGCTTTTTTTACCGTCGAACATCAAATGGTTAACGAATTTCGTTACCTTTTGGTCGCCAAACACAGGATCCGGGAGGATCTGCCGTTTTTTAGGCTTCGTTTTTCTCATGTTTTTTAATTTTTTGTTTTAACTCGGTTGTAAACTCTTCGGTATCTTCAACAAATTCCACTGAATTTATTTACTCAACCCTATCTTGCCCCTAAGTCGGCTAATGCCAAACGATGCTTCCCTAAAGGGGACTTTGTTGCAGCATAATATACAATTTTACAGATCCAACACCCCTTTTAGGGGGCCGGTGGGTAATTATTTTTTCTTTCCGGCTGCTGCAGGAGCACCTTTGCCTGCTTTGGGACGTTTTGCACCGTATTTGGAACGTCGTTGTGTGCGACCGCCAACACCGGCGGTATCCAAAGTTCCACGTACGATGTGATAACGAACACCAGGGAGGTCTTTTACACGTCCACCTCTTACCAATACAATGGAGTGTTCCTGTAAGTTGTGTCCTTCGCCCGGAATGTAAGCATTTACTTCTTTCGAACTGGTCAAACGTACACGCGCCACTTTACGCATGGCAGAGTTGGGCTTCTTTGGTGTGGTGGTATAAACCCTTACGCATACGCCGCGCCGTTGTGGGCAAGCATCCAACGCAGGGGATTTTCCTTTCTCAACCAAAGTTGTCCTTCCTTTTCTTACTAATTGCTGAATTGTAGGCATTTTAAAATTTAACTTTGTTGTTTACTAATTATTTAACGTTTTTACGTAAATCGGGATGCAAAGGTAAGGACTTTTTGTGAACAAACAAAGATATGGAATAAAATATTTACAATAATAAAACATTCACATGGTATCTATGTAAAAATTATAATGTACATTTGTGCTCATTTAATATAGTATGGCTGTTTACAACGAAGGAATCATTTTAAACAATTTGCGTAGCGGCGATCCGATTGTTCAGCGGAAAGCATTTGCAGAAGTAGTGAATCATTACAGTGAAAAACTGTACTGGCAAATCCGGAAGATGGTTTTGTCGCACGAAGATACTAACGATTTGTTGCAGAACACTTTTATCAAAGCGTGGGTAAATATTGAACTCTTCCGCGGCGAATCCAAATTATCCACCTGGTTACATAAAATCGCCATAAACGAAAGTCTTACTTTTTTAAATAAACAGCAAGCTCATATCCATGTTTCGATGGACGACAGCGAAGCATATTTGACCAACAAATTAGAAACCGACGAATATTTTGATGGCGACGAGGCTCAAATGAAATTGCAAAAAGCAATTCTCACTCTGCCCGAAAAGCAACGTGTGGTTTTCAATATGCGTTATTTCGACGATCTGTCGTACGAGGATATGTCAAAAATCCTGGATACTTCAACAGGAGCATTGAAAGCGTCTTATCATCATGCAGTAAAAAAAGTCGAATTTTTTTTGAAAGACACTTAAACTTTCTTCATTTATAAATGTCATAGTACCGTGTAGCAAAAAACATCATTATGAGTAAAAAAATAAATTCTTTGAAAGCAATCGGCAATGAGAATCCGTTCAAAGTGCCCGAAGGTTATTTTGATGGTTTGACCGATCGGATTATGTCGCAATTGCCGGAACGGATCAGCGAACCATTCCAACCAATAAGTTTTTGGGAACGCGCACAGCCTTATCTGTATATTGCCGCTATGTTTTGTGGTGCTACTTTGATGATTAATTTACTTACCCGTTCGCCCCAACGGGCAACTGCCTCCGATTTTAACCTGCTTTCTTTAGCGGATATGGAAGATTTTTATCAATATTACGAAGAACAGGTAACGAACAGCATGTATAATGATGCGATTTTTATAGATGTAGAATAAGTTTTAGTTTTTTTGACAGATGAAAAAGATTGTTTTGGTTGTAATGACGATTTGCCTTACAGGCATTGTTTCCGGCGGATTTGCCCAGCAAAGAGAAAGAATGTCGGAAGAAGACAGAAGAGCGCGGTTTGAAAAGATTAATGCAGAACGGGAAGCATTTGTTTCGAAAGCCATGAAATTGACAGACGAAGAAAAGAAGGTTTTCTGGCCCTTATGCAACGAACTTCAAATAAAAAAGTTTGAACTGAATAAAATGCTTCGGGAAGAAATACGGAAAATCAATCGGGCGCAACGGGAAAAACAAACGGTTAGCGAAACTGACTATAAGAAAGCACTCGAATTGGGTAGCCGTGTAAAAGTTCAGGAAGCCCAATTGGAACAGGAATACTTAACCAAATTTCTTCAAGTAATTTCGGCAGAAAAAGTGTTTTTGTATCGTGAAAGCGAACGACAATTTGGCGAAAAGATGTTGCAAGAACGCAACGATCGAAGGCAACGCTCTCAGCGAGGGATGTGATACCCGCGGAGTTCTTTCCGCAAGATTTTTGCCCGCCCTTGCGTGTGGCGGTCGAGTAACGACCAAAAAGCCGGACTGTGATTCATCTCAACCGTATGACAAAGTTCGTGTAACAGCACATATTCGATTAAATGAGCGGGCAATAGCATAAGATAAAGAGATAAATTGATGATGCCTTTGGAAGAGCAGGACCCCCAGCGGGTTTTACTCTTTTTTATTTTTATTTGCTGATAATGAAAACCGTGCTGTTGCGCCAACCGCTGTACCTCGGCAGGAAGGTATTGTTTTGCGTGAGTTCTTAATATCTCTTCTTCTGTCAGATTACGCTTCGACTTGCCTGCAGTGTCCCTTGCGGGACGCTTTGTTGTGGATGTAACTTTGCTCGCCTGTTCCCAACTCAGTTTAATGTGTATGAGCAGTAATCTCAGACTATTATATATTTTGCCGATAACCATATAACTTTTTAATTAAATCCGGCCGCTTGAGCCGATTTAGTGAACGGATAATGCGGTCTTTATACTCTCGGTTATACCAGAAAAAATATTGCCGTTGATTCAGTTTTTCCTCTTTGTTTTTTGCCGTATAAACTGGTTGCATGGTATAAGGGTGATAGCCGGTATAGAATATTTCGGTGGCTAAAGTCATAGGTGTAGGTGTGAAATCCTGCACTTGCTCCGGATGAAAATCCAGATTTTTCGTAACAACGGCCAATTCCGCCATATCCGTTTCCGTACATGCAGGGTGCGAACTTATGTAATAAGGTATCAACTGCTGTTGAAGATTTTCTTCCTTATTGATACGATCGAATATTTTTTTGAATTGATAAAACGCAGAAAAATCCGGTTTGCGCATGCAATGCAGCACTTCCGGAGCGGTGTGTTCGGGTGCCACTTTCAATCGTCCCGAAACGTGGCGGGCAATTAATTCTTGCGTATAATCGCGCGCCGATTTACCCCACTCGCCATTTTCGTATGGATGAACCAATAAATCGTAACGAATGCCACTTCCGATAAACGATTTTTTAACACCGGCGATGTTGTCCACCGCCTGATACAATTCCAACAAAGGACGATGATCGGCATTCAGATTTTTACAGATAACCGGAAAAATACAGGAAGGTTTTTTACATTTCCCGCAAAGCGACAGGTCGTCCCCCTGCATACCGTACATATTTGCCGACGGACCGCCCAAATCGCTCAAATAACCTTTGAAATCAGGCATCCGGGTAACGGCTTTTACTTCTTTCAAAACCGATTCTACAGAGCGCGAAGCGATAAATTTCCCTTGATGCGCCGAAATGGTACAAAAAGCGCAACCGCCAAAACAGCCGCGATGAATCGTTACCGAATGTCGAACCATTTCATAAGCCGGAATCCGTTTGTTTTTGTACTTTGGATGGGGCAAGCGCGTATAAGGTAAATCGTAGCAAGCATCCAACTCTGGTGTCTTCATTGGAGGGTAGGGGGGATTGACGACTACAAACCCGTTTGCTGTAGGCTGTATCAAACGATGGGCATCCAGTTTATTGGATTCTTCTTCGATGTATTTGAAATTTTGCGCTTGTTTCTTCTTGTCGCCCAAACATTCTTCGTGCGAAAATAACACCTGGTCGCCTGCTTTTGATTTTACTACTTTTCGGATAAAAACGGTTTGAGGAATGCCATTCAGTTCGGATATTTTCGCTCCGCCCTGCAAAGCCATAGATAAATCGGTAATCGGTTTTTCGCCGCATCCATATACCAACATATCTGCTCCGGAAGAAATTAGTATCGATGGCAACAATTTATTTTGCCAATAATCGTAATGCGTTAAACGGCGCATCGAGGCTTCGATACCACCCACAATCACCGGAACATCCGGATACAAGTTTTTTAAAATCTGCGAATAAACAATTGTTGGGTAATCGGGACGCATATCGATGCGTGCGTCGGGAGTGTAAGCATCATCGGAACGCAAACGCAAATTGGCGGTATATTTATTAACCATCGAATCCATCGCTCCGGCCGAGACGGCGAAGAACAATCGGGGTTTGCCCAATTTACGAAAATCGCGAAGGTCGTCGCGCCAATTGGGTTGAGGAACTATTGCCACTTTCAGCCCCAGATCTTCGAGTGTTCGTCCGATTACCGCAGCGCCGAACGAAGGATGATCGACGTATGCATCGCCCGAAAAAAGAATCACATCCAGCGTGTTCCATCCGCGCAATTCCACTTCCTTTTGAGTAGTAGGAAGCCAGTCAATTGATCTGTGTTCAGACATGTGATTGATAAAGTTCCCAAATTGATACTGCAATACCAAACAACGATATCAACAAAATGACAATCCCTACTGTCCGGTTCATAATTACCAGACCGCGTTTGTTGAAGACGCCGCGAAGTTTTCCTACTATCAGTGTCAAGGTAAACCACCAGGCGAGCGCGCCGGAAAGGATACCTGCCATTCCCAAAATAATCGAAATCCAATACAGGTTTTCGTTGTTGGAAATAAAATTGAAACGGGCAAGCAGGGCAATAAACAAAAAGATAATCAACGGATTGGATAAGGTTACAAAAAAAGCAGTCAAGGTATCTTGCCAATAGGAACGGGAACTTTTCGGTTCCCGAAAATTTTCTGAAGGGTTGGAACGAAAAATATATATTCCGAAAACGATCAGTAATATACTCCCTGTCAATTGCAGAATTACCTGATTATTCTTGATAAACCCAATCACGAATCCCATACCCATGCAAGTGATCAGTGCATAAAAAAAATCAGAACAAGCAGCTCCGATTCCTGAGAAAAAACCATGCCAACGACCTTTATACAAAGTCCGCTGGACACACAATAATCCGATAGGTCCCATGGGTGCCGACACTAATATGCCAATAAGAACGCCTTTGACTACAATGTTAATCATAGCGCAAAGGTAAAAAATAATTTTGACAAAATTAATTTTCTATTTACCTTCGCACCTCAGATAACTAAAAATGAAAAATCAAAGAGTTTATATTGCAATTATTTTGTTGATTATCTCCTGTCGCTTCGGATATACACAGGAGACCGACAGTATTCATATCTCCCGTAATAAAACCGGAAAAGTGATTGAAATAGCCGTTCCTGCCACTATGATTACGTATGGTGCCGTTTCGTTGGGAAATAACGGAATCCGTAAATTAGATTTTTCTGTCCGCGCCCATTTGGTCGAAAAAAATGCGTTGTGGCACCAAAATTGGGATGACTATTTGCAATTTTCGCCTGCTGTTGCTGCTTTTGGATTAAAGTTGTGCGGAGTAAAAAGCACGCACAAGGCAGTAGATATGGTTATTTTGTATGCCCTCAGCAATATTCTGAATACCGGAATTGTGGAAGGGACTAAACATCTGGTTGGCAGGGAACGACCCGATCAGTCGAACCGTCTCTCTTTTCCTTCCGGACACACGTCCACCGCTTTTATTGCAGCGGAATTTTTGCATCAGGAATATAAAAACCAGTCGGTTTGGATAAGCATCGGGGGTTACAGCATGGCATCGCTTGTTGGCGTGGCACGTATTTACAACAACAAGCATTGGGTAAGCGACGTCATTGCCGGTGCAGGAATAGGCATCTTATCTACAAAAATCGTTTATTGGACCTATCCCTATTTACAGGAAGCCGTTGGCAAGAAAAGTAAAAAAACAAACGCTGTCCTTTTCCCAAGTTACAGCGAGGGCAACTGGGGAATTAATTTTTCCTGTAATTTTTGATGGAGGTTTTAAAAGTATTAAAAAAACAATCGCGCATTAATGTTATTTAACAAATTTCACCCCCCCCTATTATTTTTTTGCGTACATTTGGCAAATTGTATTTTTACCACTTTTTAATTGTATAAATCATGAAAAAGATTCAAGTTATTATCATTTTGTTGTGCTGTACTTTTTCGG
>Ga0209628_10000122_pt1 | contig 41319 bp, 28 predicted proteins | sample TergutCu122P4_FD_187285 | JGI IMG/M metagenome (GOLD analysis project Ga0209628, IMG submission 187285) | Cubitermes ugandensis P4 segment gut microbial communities from Kakamega Forest, Kenya - Cu122 P4 (SPAdes) (version 2) | ecosystem: Host-associated > Arthropoda: Insects > Digestive system... | reverse complement strand
GCTTAAACCGTACCAAATACCCAGAAGAAGCATTTTGAAAAGTAACAATCCACTGTATGCCGGACGACCATCTACCGAATGACCGCGCTTATAAACTTTCTTTAGAAAGATAGATATGCTTCTAATTTTACTTAATCTTATGAAACTTATGTTTAGATTACACACTATATTTTACAAATTTAGCAACCATTTCCATACAGGTTTTATATGGATAGTTAAATTGTTTTCTTCAATTATATTTTCTTCTTCCCAGGTGAGTAAAAGCAGATTTTTACAATTCAACTCGCCGCTTGATTCAATTAAGGCTGAAATTTCTCTTTTAAAGGTTTTTGAATTTTGTAAATCATACGAAACCTGTATTAATGTTTCTATTTTGTGCATATTCCTACAAACAAAATCAATCTCTTTATTGTTGCGTGTTCGATAATAAAAAAGGGTTTGGTGTGTATTATAACCCCTGCGAATTAATTCAATAAACACTAAATTTTCTAATAATCTTCCTCTATTTTCCGACAATTCAAAAGATTTGGCCAATAAAAACCCGTTATCCACAATATAGGATTTTTGTGGCACTTTCTTCATAATTTTTAGTTTGTTGTCATATCGTTGCAAATAGAAAAACAAATAAGGCTCAGCCAAATAGTTGCAAAATTTTTGAACTGTGTGTGCGCTATTGAAATTTAACTCTTCCGATAACTGATTAATTGAAAATGGATTACAATAATTTGTCAACAAATAGGTTGAAAGGTTATATAATTCATTGCTATGGCGTACTTTAAAACGTTTTGTAATATCTTTCAACAAAATAGAATCGTAAAGCATGGTTAAGTAGTTTCGTGTTAAGGTACGCGATTTAATAATTTCCGGAAAAGATCCAAATTTCATGATTTCGGCTAATTGTTGCAGTAGTTGCGCCTTCTCTACCGGTGTCTCATATTTTACCGGAATGTTATTAAATGCAAGAACTTCTTCGTAGCTAAATGGCAAAATATTGATTTGAATAAAACGGCCGGTGAGCACAGTTGCCATTTCATTAGATAGAAGTTTTGAGTTTGAACCTGTTATAATCAGGTTAAATCCTCTGCGATATAATTTACCAACCCAAAGCTCCCATTCCGGCAAATTTTGTATTTCATCTAGAAGCAAATATTCAAAACGGGGATAAACCTCTAAAAGTAATTGTATTACACTATTCTCATCAAAATGTTTTATCAGTAAATCGTCATCAAAATTTAGATAGGCAAAATTTCTTGATTGTAACAATTGTAGTGCAAAAACCGATTTTCCTGCTCGTCTTGGTCCGGAAATTAATTTTATGAGGTTCGATTTGAGAAAATTTTCCGGATTTTCATTCAAAAAACGCTCCTGATAATTGCATTGCAAAAGCGTATCACGTTCTTCTTTTTGTTGTAAAACAATAGTTCGAATCATAATAATTTTTTATTATAGTGCACAAAAATATATTTTTTTATGCACTACAGCATATTTATTGCATAAAATTCCAGGGCAAAATCATTAAAAATTGAAAGTTGATTTTTGCTCAATGTTTGTTTTTGTGTAAATACCAAATATTGTTCTTTATACTTTCTGCAATAAAATATAATTTTATTTTTGCCGCCAACTTTTTAATACCTGATTTACCAAAATTATCCTAACTGATATGAGCAAAAACTTAATTATTGTTGAGTCTCCTGCAAAAGCAAAAACTATCCAAAAATTTATCGGAAAAGATTATGAAATTGTTTCCAGCAAAGGACATGTGCGCGACTTGCCGGAAAAAGATTTGGGAATTAACATTCATAAAGATTTTGAACCGCATTACGAGATTATGCCGGACAAAAAAAAGTTAATTGCGGATATAAAAAAGATGGCGGAAAATGCCACAGAAGTGCTGTTGGCTACTGACGACGACCGCGAGGGAGAGGCCATCTCATGGCATCTTATGGATGCCGCAAAAATTCCTCTTGAAAAAACAAAACGTATTGTTTTTCACGAAATTACGAAGCAAGCCATTGAACATGCTTTGGCAAATCCGCGCACTTTGGATATAGATTTGGTAAATGCGCAACAAGCCCGCAGAATATTAGACCGCTTGGTAGGTTTTGAACTCTCTCCCGTGCTTTGGCGCAAAGTAAAACCGCAACTCTCCGCAGGTCGGGTACAATCGGTGGCCGTAAAACTGATTGTGGAGCGAGAGCGCGAAATTAACCACTTTCAGTCTATTTCAAATTTTAAAGTAGTAGGTCATTTTCAATCGGAACAAAATAAAAAAAATGAACTTACGGCTGAGTTAAATAAAAAGTTTGATACGAAAGAGGAATCGCAAAAGTTTTTAAATGATTGCAAAAAAGCCACATTTTCAGTCTCTTCCGTAGAAAAAAATCCCGGAAAAAAGTCTCCGGCGCCCCCATTTACCACCTCCACATTGCAACAGGAAGCAGCAAGAAAGTTGGGGTTTTCGGTTACCAAAACGATGGTGATTGCCCAACAGCTTTATGAGGCCGGCTACATTACGTATATGCGTACCGATTCGGTAAATCTTTCCAATTTGGCACTGGCTTCCGCCAAACAGGAAATTGAAAAACTGTATGGCGCCGAATACTCAAAAACCCGAAAATATGTTACAAAAACCCGCGGCGCTCAGGAAGCGCATGAAGCGATTCGCCCTACTATTTTGGAAAATCAAACCGTGCCGGGGGATACTTTTACCAAACGTTTGTACGAACTGATATGGAAACGTACCGTTGCTTCTCAAATGAGCGATGCAATTACCGAGAAAACCGTCATTAATATTCCGATTTCAAACCGTCAGGAAAAATTTGTAGCAACGGGAGAGGTTGTTCTTTTTCAAGGTTTTTTAAAAGTATATTTAGAATCTAAAGATGAAGAACCCGACGAGCAGGAAGGAATTATTTCGCCCGTTGTGCAGGGAGAATCGTTGCATGCTTTGGAAATCAGCGCAACACAAAGATTTACGCAACCCCCGATACGCTATACCGAAGCCGGTTTGGTAAAAAAATTGGAAGAGTTGGGAATTGGCCGCCCCTCTACCTATGCGCCCACCATCTCGGTAATTCAAAAAAGAGAATATGTAGTGAAAGAAAATCGCCCGGGAAAAGAGCGTAGTTTTATTCAATTAAAATTAAAAGATAACGAAATTAAAGAAACCCTGTCTAAAGAAAAATATGGCGCCGAAAAAGATAAATTGTTCCCTACCGACATTGGAATTGTGGTGAATGAATACCTGCAAAATAATTTTGAAGCAATTATGGATTATGGCTTTACGGCGCAAGTAGAAAAAGAGTTTGATGATATTGCCGAAGGCGCTGTGGCCTGGCAAAAGATGTTGCACCATTTTTACGAAGGTTTTCATCATTCTATAGAAACTGCCATTTCGCATTCTCAAAAAGCAAGCGGAGAACGTATTTTGGGACAAGACGGAACCGGTAAAAACGTGTATGCAAAGTTGGGAAAATATGGACCTATGATACAAGTTGGCGATAACTACGAAGATAGCAAAGCAAAATATGCCCGTATGAAGAAAAGCCAATCTATTGAATCCATTACTTTGGAAGAAGCATTAGACCTTTTTAAACTTCCAAAAACGCTGGGAACTTACAACAACAACGAGGTTGTAGTAGGTATGGGACGATTTGGCGCTTATATCAGATATGGAAACGATTTTGTTACGGTTCCGAAAGAGATGGATCCGCTGGCAATAGAGATGGATGCCGCCATTCAACTCATTAATGAGAAAGCAAAACAAAACGAAGCTCGAGCCCCGCGGTTGTTGGGAAAATATAATGAACATGATGTTTCTGTGGTTATTGGAAGATATGGCCCGTATATAAAATTTAACAATCAAAATATTACATTAGAAAAAGGGACAGACGTTGCTACCATGACCTTAGAAGAAGCCATTCGCCAGATTACCCATGCGAGCACGAAAAATATTCTGTTATCCTTTGTGGAAGATGACCGGATTAAGGTTGTGAACGGGCGCTATGGCGCTTATATTACGAATGGTACGGATAATTTTAAAATTCCGAAAGGAATGGTTCCGGATCAACTCACTTTTAGGGAAGTATCTCAAATTATTGCCCAATCTGCCCCTACCGCAAAAAAACGTTTTATTAGAAAAAAATAAAGATGGAACTGCTCCCCTTTCTCGAACCTATAACAGTAGAGCAATATCTTCCGAATGGAAAAAGCATTAATCCTCATTTGTTAGTAAGTCATGTTTGGTTTACTTCCAAAGAGCAGGAACCCGATCTGTCGAATATTCATATCGCCCTGCTGGGAGTGCCGGAAGCAAGGTATTCAAATCATAATGAGGGGGCTAAATCGGCTCCCGATGAGATACGAAAAGAGTTTTATAAGTTGTTTTATTGGAAAAACGAAGCCTCCGTTTTAGATTTGGGAAATTTGATTCCCGGTAAAACGGTGGAGGATACCTATTCCATTCTTTCTGATATTCTTGCTTATTTGTTAGACCAAAAAGTAATTCCTGTTATTTTGGGGGGCAGCAACGACCTGGCGTTTGCAAATTATCAGGCATATACAAAATTGGAGAAAATTGTAAATATTGTTTCCGTAGACTCTAAATTTGATTTGGGAGATGAGAAGGAACCCATATCTTCCGAAAGTTATCTGAATAAAATAGTGCTGCAGCAACCCAATTATCTTCTTAATTTTTCAAATATCGGATATCAAACTTATCTGAACAGTCAGGCGGATATTGAGTTGATGAAACAACTCTTTTTTGAAACCTACCGTGTGGGAGTTCTGCGAAAAGATATGGACGAGATTGAGCCGATTGTGCGCAATGCAGAGATGCTGGCTTTAGATATTTCGGCAGTGCGCCAAAGCGATGCCCCCGGAAATGCAAATGCCTCAGCAAACGGATTCTACGGAGAAGAGATCTGCCAGGTGGCTCTGTTTGCCGGTTTGAGCGACAAACTCTCCTCGTTCGGAATTTATGAGTATAACCCGCTATTGGATTATAACACACAAACTTCACAACTCATTGCACATATCTTGTGGTATTTTATAGAAGGCTTTACCCACAGACAAAACGATATTTTGTTTAAAGCTCAAGACCATTATTTTCGACACGCCGTGCCCGTAACTCACGCTCTCAATGAATTGATTTTTTATCAAAGTAAACAAACCGGACGCTGGTGGATTGAGGTTCCATTCTTTCATATTAAAACACAACAAGATAGAAAATACTATCTTCCCTGTTCCAAAAACGATTTTGATACGGCATGCAAAGATCAGGTTCCGGAACGCTGGTGGATGAGTTATCATAAACTTAACAGATAAATCCAAGTAGAAACAAAATACAAACAAAATCAATACATTATGAAAAAAATCTTTACTTTTTTATTTTTCTTAGGGCTCCTCTCTTTTGGCTTTGCCCAAACAGATGAAAGCACAGAGATCGTATCCGTTTCGGATAATGCTTTAGCAACGTCAGCATCTCAGATAGATACTGCCAACAAAGCGGCTGATGAGATAAAAGCTGAAGAACCACCCCTTTCCAACTGGAAAAAATATTGGAAACTTTCGGGTATTGTAGGGCTCAAAATTTCTCAAACGCAATTGGTAAACTGGGCAGCAGGCGGAAATAGCAATTTTGCAGGAATCGTTTTTGCCAATGTAACTTTAAATTATAAAAAGAAACGAATAGCATGGGATACGAATCTTGATACAGACTATGGAATGCTCTATTCTTCTGATTTTAAAAATTATCCATGGAGAAAAGCCAATGATAAAATTAATTTTAGCACCACTTTCGGTTATTCCATCAGTCCGGAGGAGCATGTAAAAAGCACGTGGTTTATAGCGGCAAACGGAACTTTCAAATCGCAATATACGTCCGGATTTAACTATCCTGCCGATACCACTCGTTTAAAAATTTCCAACTGGCTTTCTCCCTCATATACTGAACTTTCTATTGGGGTAAATTGGAAATGGAAAGAATTGCTATCGTTCTATTTTTCTCCCGTAGCGGGAAAGATTACAAGTTGCACCGATTCCCTTTTGCGTCCCTCTTTTGGTGTGCCGGTAGATAAGACTTTTCTGGCCACCCTGGGGATGACTTTCAAAGCCGGAATAAGATACGACGGAGTAAAAAACTTACTGATAGCCACTAATTTACGACTTTACTCCCCGTATACCGACAAAGACCAAAAATTTGGCAATTTTGATGTGGATTGGGATTTTATCATTACCTATCAGTTCTTAAAAGTTTTAAATGTTTCACTTACTACCAATTTGAAATATTATCACAAAGTTCTGTTTAATGAGCCGGGAAAACCGATACGCCGCATTCAGTTTCAGGAGATTTTAGGACTGGGAATAGCGTATAGTTTTTAGTTATGCGGCAATGCAAGGCGGACAGCATTTGGAAGGAAACGTTTACGAAAAATAAAAATATAAATCAAACACATAAAATAATGAACATGAAAAATCAACTTTTAAAAATTTTATTTGCAGGTTTCTGCATTTTTGCAACCACAACCCTCTTTGCCGATGGAGATATTATCCCAAAATGGAAAAAGAACTTCTACGATAATGGTGATGACACTTTTTATTCGGTAACTGCTGTTCCCGATGGATTTGTAGCTTGCGGAGTCGGTGATCTAAATCAGCCGAATAGGATAGGTTATATTGTAAAATATGACAATGCAGGCAATGTTGTATGGAAAGATAATAAAAGTCAGTGCAATATATTTACTTCCGTCATAGCCGTATCCGATGGAATTATTGCAGTGGGACAAACATACTTTTATAATTGGGACTATAAGTATACTGTTGAAAAAGGAGTTATTGTAAAATACAATAACTCTGGTGCTATTGTATGGGAAAAAACATTCAGCGGAAATGTAAGTGGGGGACATTCTACAGTGTTCAATTCCGTAACAGCGGTTGAAGATGGATTTGTTGCGGTGGGATACGCTTCTGACAATTCGTTTGGCACCGGTGATTTGGTAGGGCTTTCAAAAAAAGGATTGGATGATGCTATTGTAGTTAAATATGATAATGCCGGTAATCTCAAATGGAAAAAGAACTTTGGCGGAGAAGATGATGATTACTTTAATTCCGTAATAGCAGTACCCGATGGAGTTATTGCAACCGGTTATTCCGAATCCAACTCTTTTAAGACCGGAGATTGGGCAACTATTTCCGGTAATGGCAATGATGATGCCATTATTGTAAAGTTTGACAATTCCGGAACAGTGGTATGGAAAAAGAATTTTGGCGGAAATGGTGATGATTACTTTGAAGGTGTTAGCTTGGTTTTCGATGGAATTATTGCAGCAGGTTATTCCACTTCCAGCTCTTTTGGCAATGGTGATTGGACAAATATTACAGGAAAGGGGGGTAATGATGCCATTATCGTTAAGTACAATACTGATGGCACTGAAGCATGGAAAAAGAATTTTGGCGGAAATGGTGATGATTATTTTAATAACGTAACAGCATTACCCGATGGATTTGTTGTAGTGGGTAGTTCTAGTGGATTTGGTAACGGAGATTGGGCGGGTGTCACAGGAAAAGGAGGAAGTGATGCTACTATTGTGAAATTTAACAATGCCGGAAATGTAGTAATTAAAAAGAATTTCGGAGGAAAAGGTGGCGACAATTTTTTGGGTGTAACAACTGATTCCGATGAGTTTGTTGCAGTAGGTTCTTCTGATGAAAGCTCTTTCGGAAATGGAGATTGGGAGGGAGTTACTGCCGGAAACTACAAATTTGATGCTATTATTGTAAGATTTGAACCATTTTACTCTGTTACTGATATTGTAGATGTGCCGACTTATGCTGTTATTGGAGAGCCCCGCCCTCTTACTTGTAAAGTAATTCCGGAAAATGCTACATTCCAAACTGTTGAATGGAGTGTAAGCAGTGCAGGTACTACCGGTGCAGTTATTATTGATAATACACTCTATGTAACAGCCACCGGAACAGCACTAATTTTAGCAACCATCAAAAATGGTACAGCAGTAGATACCGACTTTACAAAACTTTTTTTTATAAAAGCTAGTAATGTGGGTATTCCGGAAACCGAGCAAGAAATGTTTAAGGCAACAATTTATCCTAACCCAACGACAGGGGAATTAAGAGTTAAGAGTGAAGAGTTAATAGTTGAGAGGGTTGAGGTTTTTGATGTTTTTGGTAGAAAAATGTTAGCAGAAAAGCAGAAAACAACTCTTACGGTCTTACAATCTTATAGTCTTACAAATGACGGGGTGGTTATTGATATTTCGCACTTACCGGCGGGAGTTTATTTCGTGAGAATACAGACAGAAACCGGCGAGATAGTAAGAAAGGTATTGAAAAAATAGGGGCATTGTTTGTCTTGCCCCGCACTCGCGCTGACAAATGTTTGGGAAGCACCTCCCCGGAAGACAATTTTTCTTGATTCCTTTGTTGAAAAGTTACGAGTAACCGGATTAGAGTTACATCGTTAGTTTGTGAAATAATGCTATTTTTGCAACGCTGTACTAAAAAAGCAAAAAAAGAGTTTACAATTTTATTCTAATGATTCCGAAATGAAAAAAAATTTACATTTAAACACCGTTTTAGTTCATGGCTCCGATATGGATGATCCTTTTGGGGCGGCGGTTACACCTATTTATCAAACAAGTACATTCAAATTTAAGAATGCGGCGCATGGAGCAGCTTGTTTTGCAGGTGAAGATCCCGGATTTATTTATACCCGTATTGGAAATCCAACTATTCAGGCGCTGGAAAAAATTTTGGCACAATTGGAAAATGCGGCCCAATGTGTAGTTACTTCCAGTGGAATGGCTGCAGTAAATATCATTTACATGGCATTTTTAAAATCTGGAGATCACATTATTTCTACGGATGCAGTTTATGGCCCATCGCGGGTGGTGATTGAAAAATATTGGTCCCGTTTCGGTATAGAATACAGCTATATTGATACTTCCAACGTTGAAAATATTAAAAATGCTATTCGCCCCAATACGAAAATGCTTTACATTGAAACACCCACTAATCCAACCATTGCTATCACAGATTTAAAAGCCGCAACTGAAATCGCACGCAAACACAATATTTTAACGGTAGTGGATAATACTTTTTGTACCCCTGTTTTACAACGTCCGTTAGATTTTGGGGTAGATATAGTTCTTCATTCCATGACAAAATTTATTAACGGACATGCTGATATCGTTGCCGGTGCTATTATGTCGAAAACAGATGAACTGAATCAAATCATTCGTCCAACGATGACCATGATGGGATGTTGCATGGACCCGACACAAGCCTATATGGTAATTCGCGGAGTAAAAACGTTAGAGTTGCGGGTTAAAAAACAACAGGAAAATGCTCAAATTATCGCAGAATGGCTGGAAAATCATCCTGCGGTAGCCTCAGTAGCATACCCGGGATTACCCTCTCACCCTCAATATGAATTGGGAAAAAAACAGATGGACGGCCCCGGATCCCTTATTAGTTTTGAACTAAAAGGAGGATATAATGCAGGTGAAATTGTAATGAATCATATTCAACTAATATTACTGGCTGTCTCTTTGGGGGGCGTTGAATCATTAATGTCGCATCCTGCTTCTATGACCCATTCAAAAATGAGCAGAGAATCACGCTTAGCCGGTGGTATTACGGATGGATTGGTGCGGTTTGCCGTGGGTATTGAAGATGTAAGAGATATTATTGCAGATTTGAAACAAGCATTAGATAAGTGCATATAAATAAAGAACTTTTCTTGGATTTTCTCAAAGAAAGAGAAGTAACATGGTTGGGTATTGATTTCTCAAAAGCTACTTTTACAAAAAAAGGATTCGATATCCCCAACGATGTATTGCAACTTTATTTTAATGAATGGAATGCATTGATAATTTCCGACCAGAAAAAATATGATATTCGGGTTGCTTTTAGAAAACCAATAGTTCATTTTGATTTATCATTTGTAAAAAAACAAAACAAAATTTATAAAGGCGCTTTGCTGATTAGAGAGTTTGTGAGAATAGAAAACCTTCTTAATGAAGATATTATTAATAATTATATTCGACAAGCAACTTTGCCCGAACTCTCAAAATATGCACTGCTTTTTGTGGTAGAATCGTTTGACAACACTATAAAAAAAGGCTCTGTCTGGATAGTCATACTTAAAAATAACAGCAAAGAATTAGTTCTTTGCGAAAAATTTTCGGAATCTCCCGGCGGGTTTAATATTAAATCGTACTGGGCAAGGGTATTTTTCAACATTTTCTTTAACATCAGCCGAACAGCCTACGTACGGTGGGAACATTTGGTACAAGCAGAAAATGGTTACCTGTTAAATTAATAAATTATGTATAGAATCTTTAAGTTTGGCGGGGCATCGGTACGAGATGCAGAAGGAGTTAAAAATTTGAAAAAAATTTTAGAAATATATAAAGATGAAAAATTGATTGTGATTATTTCTGCAATGGGAAAAATGACCAACCAATTCGAAAAACTACTGGAGTCATGGTACTATTTACCCCAATCCTTAACAGAAAACTTTGAGATTATAAAAAACTTTCACCTTGATATTGCAAAACAATTAGAGCATAATACCGGAGAAATTACGTCAGAGCTACTCCCCATTTTCAACAGGCTTTTTGAAATTATATCAAGTAAACATTCTGATAATTTTGATAAAGATTATGATGATATTGTAAGTTTCGGAGAGTATCTTTCTACCAAATTGATATCTACTTACCTTAATTTGAACGGTTGTGCCAATAGGTTTGCCTGCGCCATACATTTAGTCAAAACCGATGATTCTTTCCGGGAAGGAAAAGTAGATTGGATAGAAACCGAAAAGGCAATTCAACAATTTGTAGCGGCATATCCGTCTAAAATTATTATTACACAAGGATTTATAGGAGGAACGAAAAATGAAACCGTAACTACACTGGGCAGGGAAGGTTCTGACTTTTCGGCTGCTATTTTTGCCTATTGCTTAAACGCCAAAGATGTTACAATATGGAAAGATGTGCCCGGTTTACTTAACGCCGACCCGAAATTTTATCCCGATACCGTAAAATTAGATAAAATTTCATATCAGGAAGCAATTGAACTGGCTTATTACGGAGCTACCATCATTCACCCTAAAACAATAAAACCATTACAAAATAAAAATATTCCATTATGGATTAAATCATTTTTATCCCCTTATGACGAAGGTAGTATTATTACCCATGTAGAATCTTTAGCACACATTCCATCCTATATCTTTAAAACCGAGCAAATATTATTATCCATCTTTCCGAAAGATTTTTCTTTTATAGCTGCCGACAATTTGATAAAGATTTTTACTTTTATTTCAAAAAACAAATTGAAAATCAATTTAATGCAAAACTCTGCAGTGAGTTTTACAATTTGTATTGACAACAAGCCTAATCGGTTTGCCAATTTACTGAAAGATTTGAGCGAAGATTTTACAGTAAAATATAATATGAACAAAAAACTAATCACGATTCGTCATTACAACGCTGATTCTATTGAAAAAGTAATTGGTAACCAGACTGTAATTCTTGAGCAAAAAAGCAGGAGTACTTTACAGGTGGTGTTATAAGTAAAATATCGTAAATAATGTCTACACACAAACAATCTTCAATTTTCATTACCTTCTGCCTTCTGCTTTCTGCTTTCTGCTTTCTGCCTTCCGCTTTCTCTCAAGAAAATATGAATCCCAACGGATACAATATCTTTTATTATCCCAATGGCATGAAATCGAGCGAAGGAACTTTGGTGAATGGAAAACCCGATGGCTACTGGAAATCGTATAACGAGAAGGGTATTCTTGTTTCCGAAGGAAACCGAAAGAATTTTTTGTTAGATAGCGTGTGGGTATTTTATACTCCGTCGGGTGAAAAAAGTATGGAAATCTCATACCTTGGCGGTAAAAAAAATGGGTTAAAAAAACAATATTCGGAGGATGAAACAGTGGTGGAAGAATGGAGAAACGACACTTTGGTTAACGCTATCAAAGCATTTTATAAAACAGGCGAACTGAAACGGTTTACTCCCTTAACAGATGGGAAACCCCACGGTTTGGAAAAAGAATTTGATAAAACCGGCCTGGTGATTGCAGTGTCAAAGTATTACGCAGGTATTTTGGGAAAACGGGAATTTATTAACCGCACCGATAAATTCGGTTTGAAACAGGGAAGTTGGAAATATTTTTGGGAAAACGGAAATCTAAAAGAGGAGGGAGCCTATCAAAATGATAAAAAAAACGGATATTTCAAATATTATGATGAAGCCGGTAATTTTAAATATGTTGAAAAATATGATAAAGATAATCTGATTGTAGATGCCCCCGAAACAAGGCAGTTGGAAGTAAAAACCGTGTATCATCCTAATGGAAAACCTGCCATAACGGCCACCTATTACAAAGGGGTTCCCGAAGGTGTGAGGCGCGAATTTGATGAAACCGGAAAGGTGATTAAAGGCTACGTGTTTGCAAACGGTATTTTAAAATATGAGGGGATTACCGATATGAACGGGCTGCGACAGGGAATTTGGAAAGAATATTATGCTACGGGAGAATTAAAATCTGAAGGAAATTACATAGATTCTAAAGAGGAGGGCGCATGGAAATTTTACTTTCAAAATCAGAAGATTGAAGTGGAAGGGCGTTATAAAAACGGAAAAAAAGAGGGAACATGGTACTGGTATTATCCCAATGGAACACTGCTTCAGGAAGAAAACCGGAATCAGGGAAAATTAGACGGAGAATTTTTAGAGTACGACGAATCGGGAAATATTAGGGTAAAAGGAGAATATGTAGAGGGAACCGAAGAGGGAGAATGGTTTTACGTGCAAGGAAACGCCCTTGAAAAAGGAGTTTATAATGACGGCCTGCGCACTGGACTTTGGATAACCCAATGGCGTGAAACAGGAAAATTAATCTCTGAAATTGAATACGACCAAAACCTCTTTAACGGAAAATATATCTTGTATTATGACGATGGGAAGATGAGAATTTCGGGAAAATATTCCGCCGGTGAACCTATAGGTATCTGGTATCTGTTTGATGAAAACGGAGAGCTTATCTTAACCACCGTTTATGTGGATGGTCGGGAAGTGCAATGGAATGACTATAAAATAACCGACCCTTAAGGAGAGAAATAAAAAAAGGGCTGCCTTACTTTTTGGAGGCAGCCCCTTTTTTTAACTTTTGATACTTGTTGCCAACTACTTCACAATCAATTTTTGTGATCCCATTGCGTGGGCAGTTCTAACGTTTACAATATAGATGCCGGGAGCAAAATTAGAAACATTCAGATCCGTTTTGCTTTGCTGACATTTTTGCGTATACACCACCTGACCCATCATATTGGTTACGGTTAAAGTGTACGGATTGTTGGTGTCCACTTTAATGTTAGTTATGTTGTTAGCCGGATTCGGGTAGATTTGGGGGGTAAGCACACGATTACCATATTCGGCAATACCGTAACACCCTTTATAAACACTTTGGATATTAGCATACCACGGAAACTCATTCAAATCTTTTATGAATGTATACACATCTATAGGGTCATTTTGTAATCCGTTTGCTGCGGTATTGGGCAAATATTGCGAATACCATTGTATTACTAATTTATTGTCGTAAATGTTCATATTTAAGGTAGGAAACATATTTTCACCAGGTGTAAAATCTTTGATTTCATCTGCTTTAGGGGGGATAGGATTATGGTTATCATCATAATAAGGACCATGATAATCGCTCCAGTCGCAATAGAAGAAATCAGGGTAATAAGAGAGCCAGCTGGTATGATTAGCAAGATCCCAGGTTTCTCCATTATCCATAGAAACCGTTAAAAATATTCCCCTGTAGTAATTTGCGGTAGATCCATTATAAAATAATGGATAATCTACGATAGATTGGTAGGAGAGGTATACTTTGCCATCATTAACTATTAATCTTGGGAAAATTGCAATCCCTTTATTTCCGAATTGTGTATTATTATAACTGGGACCCACATTATTAGGCTCTGCAAAATAATACCAAATATTTAAATTTTCATATCCGAGTACACTGGGCATTCCAATATAACCGGGGTATTTTTTCCAATCATAATTAATATAAATCGTATTGTCAATAGTATCAAAGGAACCTTTCATATCTTCAAGAGTAATAGGGCTGCGTGAATCGTTCCAATAAACGAGGCCGCCTGTATTTGCGTAATAAGTATATTGTCCTAGCGGAGTAGTTTCTTTTCTCTGACGGCATTGCGCACCGAAAGCTATATGAACATGATCGTTATCATCAATAAATATAGCGCCCCCGCCGCTGGGAGCCATTCTGGGTGGTATTACTACTCCCTCGTTCCAATCTTTAAAGTCGTCAAACTCATAAACTGTTTTTTTCTCCCACGAATCGCCGCCATCCTTTGATTCCATGTAATTAATAAATCCGAATGCGTATCCGTACAGTAGAACAACATGGTCTCCTTTTACGAAAAGAGAATAATTATCACCGCTTGTTTTTTCAACTTCAAAGTCGGTCATTCCTTCTGCCCTAAAGTCATGGGCTTTAATATCCCAGGTTTTACCCCCATCATGCGAGCGGTAGTATAAGGGAACTGTTGGGAATCCCATATATCCTGAAGAATATCCTACAGGATACATATTCATACCTTGGCCTAAGGTGCCCCATTGTTCGGTAACAGCCACCAAATGAACAATATTTCCATTAGCTGCCAATGTGGGCCATTCTATTCCGGTTGTCGTAACTTCAGGACTATTATAGTTAGGAGAGGCTATCTTATATTCCGGGCCAAGAAGAGTATACTCACTCCACTCTCCTTCTCCTGCCTTATCCCTTGTAGACACCACAATACCTCCGGTTGGGCCGGTAATTGCGTTATGAGCCACTACAATTTCTCCGTTTTCTGTATAGGCATGAGCACCAAAACCTGTACGTTGTTGTTCAATTCTGACATCCGGTCCTAACGTGGGGCCCCATCCATTCGTAGTAAAATCGTAATAATTAATGCCTGTTCCCCGTGAAGGGTTTTCAATTCCACAGGTAGTCCATACAACAGCCGCAGAAGGAGGATCTGATTTAACAGAAACCGTATTGCGGGCAAAATTGTTTGTGGGAAGATTGTAATAGGTTGACCCTATAGCATTTAAACTTCCATCACCTCTACTTAGTAAAACAGAAGAACGTATTTGGGGGGTGGTAATGGCATTTTGGTTGTCGTTAATGAGAGATACCTCATATTTAGCGGTACCTTCCTGAGACTTTACCGGCATTTTTGTTTGCGCCGATAAAGATGCGCACAAAGCAATGGCTATTATTATAAAGAATGTCTTTTTCATACAAAAATAATTTATTAATTAATAAATAAAACAGTTTTACTTCACAATCAATTTTTGTGTGCGGGTAGCATTATCGGTTTTAATATTAACCAAGTATATGCCCGGAGTCAAGTTGTTTATATTCAAACTAATACGATTTTCCCCATATCCAATGTTACCGTTTTGAGTATAAACAGATTGTCCCATAATGTTAGTAACCGTCAGGGTGTAGGGTTTGCTGCAAATTGAATTTACCAGCACGGTAGCTACATTTTGTGCGGGGTTCGGGAAAATTCTCATATCTTGTATACCGCCTTTTACATCTTTCACGCCAAAGTTGTAATTGTCCCATAAGCCTTTCCATACTTCGCGGGTATTATTATAAACACCTGCCATATCTTTATCTAATACAAGACTCATAATACCGTACATTTCTCCGGCTTGGAGTTCTCCCGGGTAGTAGGTATTGGCCCATTGTATGAGTAAGTTTCCACCACCGGAGTTTAAGGCCATTGTTGAAAATGTATTGTCAGACGGTATCTCAATGAGAATTTCTCCGTCGTAAGCAACCGAATCCTGGTTTTCTACAACCGGTCCTTTATAATTGCTCCAATCACAGAAAAAGTAATTACGGTTGTAGGAGATCCAACTGGTGCGGTTGGTTTGGTCGAAACTGTCTCCGTTGTCATCAGAAACGGTTAAGAAAACTCCTCTATAAAATGCCGGAGTTTCTCCGGAGTAAATCATAGGGTCTTCCACAATAGATCCATAGAGCAAATACACCTTACCTCCCTCGGCTACCATATGCGGATAAATAACAGCCTCGTTACTGGTATTGTAACCTACAATCAAATCGAAAGGAAAATAGTCACCCCAAAAATAAAATTGTTGAAATCCGAGAACATCGGGAATATTAATAAAATTGGGGAAACTTTCATATCCAGCTGCAGTTACTTGAATATGACTATCAACCATTGTATACTCAATACCAAAATCTTTTTGGGTAAGCGTGTTTTGAGTACTTTTCCAGTACATTATTCCATAATAGAGATATTGAGTACCCCAACCGACTTGAGTTCCCGCATCGCGTGACCAGACTGAACCGCCGAAGGCAATATGAACCACATCGTTATCATCAATAGCGGCAGCAACACTTCTGGGAAGAAATGCAGGAGGAACTAATTCAGCGGTAGCGAAGTCAAAGTTACAGTCATATACAGGCTTATAGGTCCAGGTATTTCCACCGTCTAACGACTCTATGTATCCGATATTTCCACTTTTACCGACATAATTACTATTATCCATTTGTAACCATGCAAAAACAACATGATTTCCTCTTGACACGATGGTATACTGGTCGGCAAACATGGCGTCTTTTTCGTCTTGCGGCATTTCAGGGAGTGTATAGGCTTTTATATCCCATGTTTTACCGCCGTCGGTAGAGCGGAAATATACGGGATTATTCAGGTTGGAGCCGTAAGTGCAGTCGTAAACGGCCACTATGTGTACGGTATCACCGCTGGTGCTCATTGTGGGCCAAAAAAATCCGGAAGGATAAGTAGGGTCGGTAATTTCGGTTTGTGTCCATTCTCCTTCGCCGCGTTTTTCTCTAGTGCTAATCATTAAACAGGCTTTGGCAGCAACGTGAGCCACCGCAATTTCACCGTTTTTGGTAAAGGCGTGGCAGGGGTATCCGGGGTTACCGGTGCCGGGTTCAAGCTTTTCTATTCTTTCGGAAGGATTTGGGCCCCAACTATTAGAGGCTTGATCAAACCAGTTGTAGCCGGTTCCGCGCACGCCCTGGTCGTTGAGGAAAGTCCAAACATTTGCCATATCTCCGCTGGCGTGTGCGCCTGCGGTATTTCGTGCAGAGCCGTTTGTTATGGCATTCCAGTAGGTTTCACCAACACTCCACCAGCCACTTTTGGCATGGGGAACATGGGTAGACGGATGTTGAGCAGGAATCATTTGTGTTTCTTTTCCTGCCATTTGCAAAGGCGCATTGTACCTTTTTGCAGAAGAAAATTGGGCAGGGTGCAGCGCTTGTCCGAAAAGCGCAACGAATAACAGCATAAGCATGCTAAAAAAAGAGATTTTTTTCATAAGAATTAAATTTTAATAGGGTTAGTAATTAAGTTTGTATTTACTTTAAATATTAAATAATGTTAAACAAAAACAGTGCAAAAATATATAAATTATTAATAGTGCAAAAATAATTTTTTTAATTAATTTCTAACAGAACTTTTAATTTTCAGTTTGTCGTGTTCATTTTTTCGTTTTGCCTGAGCAATGGATATGCTGACATTGAGGTCGAAACCAATAAGAATAGCCATACAACTCCAGTAGAGCCACAGCATAATAAGCAGTAACGCTCCCATAGAGCCGTATACTAAGTTGTAGGTAGAGAAGTGCGAAAAATAGTAGTTTAAAGCATATAACAGTATGACTAACAAAATAGTAGAAAAAAACGCTCCGGTTGAAAGAAACTTAAAATGTTTTTTGTTGTAGGGAGCAAAATAGAAGAGCGCCGCCAGAAATAGATAAAGTAAAACAAAAAGCAGCATCCATTTTGTAAAAGCGATAGCGTAATGATAAAAAATTTTGGAACCTATGACAGTAACCGTTAAATACTTTACCAACAAGGAGGCTCCGATAAAAATACCGCAGGCAGCAATTACTACGGATATAAAAACCATTACCATAGTAAAGCTCATAGGAAGTTGTTTGATGGCTCTGCGCTGTTCGATATCAAAATAACTTATATTTAAGGTAGTAATAATAGCATTAACGCTTAAAAAAGTAAGATAAACTCCCAGGGAGAGAGAAAGATATAAAATAGCGCCGTTTTGGTGGTGAATCAAACCGACTACAATTTTTGAAACGGCAGGCCACAGATATTCGGGGATAGCCGCTTGCATAAAGTCTAACAGATAAGTTTGAAAGGGGGCTCCCAGAAACGACAGGAGTGCTATTAGCGCCATAAACAATGGAATAAGCGCAGTAAAAATATAGTAGGTCATAGCAGCCGCCCGTTGAAAAAAGATTCCCTGCACTAATGATTCCACAAAGAACTTCATCACATCCCAAAAAGGAATTTTTTGAAATCCGGGAAGTATCAACCTTTTCATAAACATGATCATTTTGTGTATAAAAGGGTGTTGGGCAAACATTACCCATCTTCTTCGGGATTTAAAAGAGGTTTGTGGTTGCGGCATTACAGGGCAATAAATTTTAAACTTAAATCCAAACTTTTAATATGGTGTGTGAGGGCGCCCACAGAGATATAATCTACTCCGGTTTGTGCGTATTCTCTTATATTTTCCAGGGTTATTCCGCCGGATGCTTCGGTTTCATATTTTCCGTCAATCCATACCAATGCTTCTTTTATTTGTTCCGGTGTAAAATTATCCAGCATAATTCTATCAATTTTTCCATGCTTTACTACTCGTTTTACTTCTTCAAGCGTGCGGGTTTCAATTTCGATTTTCAAATTCAGGCCGTTTTTTTTCAAATAATCGTGAGTGTTATCAATTGCTTTCTCAAGGGAGCCGGCAAAATCGATATGGTTGTCTTTCAACATAATCATGTCGTACAAACCGAAGCGATGATTTTCGGAGCCTCCCTGTTTTACGGCGTATTTTTCTAATTCTCTGAGATTGGGCGTGGTTTTGCGGGTATCTAAAATTTTTGTGTGAGTTCCCTTTACGGCATCGGCATATTGTTTGGAAGCGGTGGCAATTCCGCTCAATCGCTGCAAAAAATTCAGGAGTGTTCTTTCAGCGGCAAGCATGCTCCTTGCCGGGCCCTCCAATTCAAATACAATATCTCCGAAAGCAATCTCATCTCCATCTTTTTTAAAACAATTCATGGAGATAGCAGGGTCTACCTGTTGAATGATCTCTTTTGCCACCTTTATGCCGACAATCAAACCGTTTGCTTTGGCTAAAAGTTTCATTTTCCCTTTAGCGTCAGCAGGTACCGATGCAAGCGAAGAGTGATCCCCGTTGCCGATATCTTCCTGAAGAGCGTTTTTAATTATTTCAGAAATATTCATATAAAGTTTAAAATTAACCACTAACCACTAACCACTATCACCTCTTCCGTATTACTTCTGTTTAACTTTCTATCTACAATATAAAATGATAATTTGATGGTATCTTTATAAGGTGAAGTATCCACATAATATTGGGGCATGGTAAGGGTGATTTCCCCGTGAATGGATTCTTCCGGCAAGTAAGTTAGCCGGGGGATCCGCGCATTAAGATTAAAGAGAGTCATTTTTCCCAGAATCTCAATAGAATCAATTTTTGTAAAAACTCCCTTTTGTTTTTCATAATAATCGCAAAAAAAATTATAATAAAACGGCGACATGCCGTCGAAAGGAGGCAGTGTATCATTTCCGTTTAATCCGATATCTCCTTCTCCGTCTTGAAAAGAAAAAATCAGGATAGCGCCTTTTTCATTATTGGGGACCTGATGGCGGGAAAAGCTCAATAACTTAATTTCGGGGATATCTGAAAATTTTTGAGGTTTTCGGCACGCGCATAAAAAAACAACCGGAATTAATGCAAAACAAATCATTCTTTTCATGCTGCAAAGAAACATAAAATTCTCAGAATTAATCACAGATGGATAAAAAATGGGTTTAACCCTATTGCCCTATTTACGGATTCTCTCTACCTCATTTTTTTTCATATTTTCGCACTCCTTAAAAACAGAAACGAATACTATTGTATGTGTTTATAAAACAAACAATTATGACAAAAAAAGAATTTTTATCCTGCGACGGAAATTACGCAGCAGCACACGTGGCTTATATGTTTAGTGAAATAGCCGCTATCTATCCGATAACCCCAAGTTCAACCATGGCAGAATATGTGGACGAATGGTCGGCACACGGACGTAAAAATATTTTCGGTGAAACCGTAAAAGTAGTAGAGATGCAATCCGAAGCCGGCGCTGCCGGCGCCGTACACGGCTCTTTGCAAGCCGGCGCCCTCACCTCCACCTTTACTGCCTCTCAGGGACTATTGTTGATGATTCCCAACATGTATAAAATTGCCGGCGAACTACTTCCTGGTGTTTTTCATGTTTCTGCACGCTCTTTGGCAGCACAGGCATTGTCTATTTTCGGCGACCATTCCGACGTAATGAGCACCCGCCAAACCGGATTTGCCATGCTGGCAACCGGTTCGGTACAGGAGATCATGGACCTGGCACCGGTAGCGCACTTAGCCGCAATCAAAGCCCGTATGCCGTTCCTGCACTTCTTCGACGGGTTCAGAACTTCTCACGAAATTCAAAAAGTGGAAACCGCTGACCAGGAAACTCTGAAAAAATTGGTAGACTATAAAGCATTGCAATCTTTTAGAGATAATGCTTTAAATCCGGAGCATCCTGTAACCCGCGGCACTGCCCAAAATCCGGATATCTATTTTCAAACAAGAGAGTTGCAAAATAAATATTACGATGTGCTTCCCGATATTGTAAACGAATATATGGAGGAGATCAGCAAAACAACCGGCAGAAAATATGCTCCGTTTACCTATTACGGCGCGCCCGATGCAACCGAGGTGGTAATTGCCATGGGCTCCATTACGGATACAATCAAAACAATTGTGGATAAACTAATTGGCGAAGGAAAAAAGGTAGGTTTACTTTCCGTTCATTTGTATCGCCCTTTCTCTTCAAAATATTTTTTAAACGCCCTTCCGAAAACTGCCCGCAAAATTTGTGTATTGGACAGAACCAAAGAGCCGGGAGCAACCGGAGACCCTCTATATTTGGATGTTGTAGAAATTTTCTATCAGAAACCAGCCGGCGAAAAACCTTTAATTATCGGCGGTCGCTACGGATTATCTTCAAAAGATACTACCCCTGCCATGATGCTCTCTGTTTTTAACAATTTAGCCTCCGACAAACCGAAAAACCAGTTTACGATAGGTATTGTGGATGATGTTACGCACAAATCACTACCATTACTGCCCGAAATTTCCGTGTTGCCCAAAGGCACTTTTGAAGCTAAATTCTACGGCTTGGGCGCAGACGGTACGGTGGGTGCCAACAAAAACTCTATTAAGATTATCGGAGATAATACGAATAAATACTCTCAGGCTTATTTTGCTTACGATTCTAAAAAATCAAGCGGCTTTACCTGTTCTCACTTGCGTTTCGGAGATGAACCCATTCGTGCACCCTATTTGGTAGGAACACCCGACTTTGTTGCCGTTCATGTGCATTCTTACTTGGAAAAATACGACACGCTGAAAGGATTGAAAAAAGGAGGAACATTCCTGTACAATTCGCTGTGGGATGCGGAAGAAACCAAAAAACGGTTGCCCGATTATGTGAAAAAATATTTGGCTGAAAATAATATCAGCATGTATATCATTAATGCTACCGACATTGCGGAAAAAATAGGATTGGGCAACAGAACCAACACCATTTTACAAGCGGCATTTTTCAAGATTTCCGGAGTGATTCCTTACGAATTGGCTATAAAAGAGATGAAAAAAGCGAATCAAAAAACATACGGACGTAAAGGACAAGTTGTGGTGCAAATGAATGATGCTGCTGTAGATGCCGGCGCCAACGTTACGAAAGTGGAGATTCCGAAAGAGTGGGCCAATATTGAAATTAAAGAAAAAACCGACTCCCGCAATATTCCGGCTTTCATTAAAAATGTAATGGAACCGATGACGGCGCAGAAAGGGGATACCCTTCCGGTGAGCGCATTTTTAGGTTACGAAGACGGAACCTTTCCGGCAGGAACCACCGCTTACGAAAAACGCGGCATTGCTGTGCATACCCCCGAATGGATCAGCGAAAACTGTATCCAGTGCAATCAGTGCGCTTTGGTTTGTCCGCACGCTGCAATCCGTCCGTTTTTACTTAATGAGGAAGAGTTGGCAAAAGCACCGAAGGGAACTAAAACGATTAAGGCACAGGGGAAAGAGTTTGAAGGATTACAGTTCCGCATACAGGTTTCCGCATTAGATTGTTCGGGTTGCGGCAACTGCGCCGATGTGTGTCCTTCAAAAGTTAAATCTTTAGAAATGAAAACACTGCAATCTCAGTTAGCAGAAGTAGAACGTTTTGAGTATATGCAAACCTCCGTTTCATACAAAGATAACCTCATCAACAAGGCTGCCACTTTCAAGAACAGTCAGTTTGCACAGCCTCTGTTTGAGTTTTCCGGCGCCTGTTTGGGCTGCGGGGAAACGCCCTATATTAAGACGATTACACAACTTTTCGGGGAGCAGATGATGATTGCCAATGCCACCGGTTGTTCTTCCATTTACGGCGGTTCAGCTCCGGCGACACCTTATTGCAAAAACAACAAAACCGGATATGGTCCGGCATGGGCAAACTCGCTGTTTGAAGACAATGCGGAATATGGCTTTGGTATGGCGCTTGCCGTGAAACAACTGCGATTCAGAATTGAACGCTTGATGAAAGAGGCGATTGCCGGTTGCAATTGCTGCTCTCCGGAATTGAAGGGATTGTTTCAGGAATGGATAGATCACAAAAACAGCACGCTTGAAACACAACGGATTGCCAACAAAATGATTCCGTTAGCAGAGAAGTGTAATTGTGATTACTGCAAACAAATTTTAGATTTAAAACAATATTTAGTAAAAAAATCTCAATGGATTTTTGGCGGCGACGGTTGGGCTTACGATATTGGCTTCGGCGGATTAGACCACGTGTTGGCATCCGGCGAAGATGTAAATGTTCTGGTCATGGATACGGAAGTTTACTCCAATACGGGCGGTCAATCTTCCAAGGCAACTCCTGCCGGCGCTGTGGCTAAGTTTGCTACCTCCGGAAAGAAGATCCGCAAAAAAGATTTGGGCATCATTGCCGCCTCTTACGGATATGTTTATGTGGCTCAGGTGGCTATCGGCGCATCGCAAACCCAGTGGTTCAAAGCCTTAAAAGAAGCGGAAGCATTTGAAGGACCGTCGTTGATCATTGCCTATTCGCCTTGTATCAATCACGGATTAAATTTGGGCATGGGCAAAACGCAATATCAGCAAAAGTTGGCGGTTGACTGTGGCTACTGGCATCTATGGAGATACAATCCCGACCTGGAAGCCAAAGGAGAAAATCCGTTTATTTTAGACAGTAAGGAACCGGATTGGAGTAAATTTCAGGAATTTTTAAGGTCGGAAGTTCGTTACGCCTCGTTAGAAAACTCATTCAAAGAAGAAGCGGAAATATTGTTCAAGGTTACGGAAGAGAATGCCAAATGGCGGTATAAACAGTATCAGATGAGGGCAAAATAAAGTAAGGTAATTATACAAACACTATTATGAAAAAACATTTTTGGAATGAATACCAAAAAGAGATAGCAGACGATCACTTTTTCTATGGTAGGAGTTGTATTCGTCAAACTTTTTTTCCGGGATCCGAAACTACTTTTTTAAAAATTATGCGCTATGAGTTAGACAAAGATGTACACGATAACGCTGACTCTCATTCTTGCACGGGAATAGGATACCACAGTGACATTGTCCCGTTAGAAACGGCCATGACTGTAATTGCGCGATTGTTCGCTTTAATGACCGAGCATGGGTATGAAAATTATACAACCTCTTGCATTACGTCGTTTGGGTTATATAATGAAATTATTGAAACGTGGAAGCACCATCCCGAATTATTGGAAAAAACACGCGACATTTTAAAAAAAACTACCGGTAGAGAATTTCAAATTCCTAAAAATATAGCCCATCCTTCCGATATTATCTATAAATTTAGGATGGAGTTGAAAGAAAAGATGAAATACCAATTGGTAAATCGTTTCACGGGCAAGCCATTACGTGTTGTAGAGCATATTGGTTGTCATTATGCTAAGATGTTTCCGGAAACAGGTGTAGGAAAAGCCGAATTTCCGTATGTATTAGCCGGAATGATAGAGGCATGGGGCGGTGAAGTAGTGGATTACCCGGAACGCCGCCACTGTTGCGGATTCGGATTCAGACAGTATATAGTTCAGGCTAATCGAGGATTTTCTGTTGCAAACACGAAAAAGAAATTTGAATCGATGGAACCTTATGAACCCGATTTTATTGTATGTAACTGTCCAGGCTGTCCTATGTTTTTAGACAAATGGCAATATACTATTGCCGAGTTGGAAAATAAGACTTATGACAAGGAAGGTTATGGCATTCCTGTACTTACTTACGAAGAGATGGCCGGTCTGCTGTTGGGCTATAATCCTTGGGAAATGGGGCTGCAATTGCATCAGGTACAATCCGACAGACTTTTAAACAAAATTGGAATCCCTTTTGATAAAGATGATAAATACAGGGGAGTAAACGGCAAAATTTTGCCGATGCCCAACAAACCGAATGTTTTAAAGGTTTAATAAATACATAATACTTTCAGGGATAATTTTTTCTATAGTTACCTGATTCTTATGCGCAGTTTTCATTAGAATATCCTGAAAATAGTAAGCAATAGAGCCACAAAAAAACCAGGGATACGGAAACGTTGCATAATAATCGGTTTGTTTATCAAAAAAAGCTTGAAAAGAATCTTCTATTAAAATTTTTATTTGTTTATTTTCGAGATGTTTTTGTAAAAAAATGGGAATTGATGCAAAAAAAACCTGAGGTTTTTGTTTTTGATATACTTTTTCAAACGTAGTAGCCTTAGTAATTGAAAATGTTTTTTCAAAATCTTCTGCTATTTCAGTTTCTAATGTATCTGAAAGATATTCTTTTATAAACTGTTTTCCGAGGTATGCGCCGCTACCCTCATCACCTAAAAGCCAGCCTAAGGAGGGAGCGCTGCGTTCTATCGTTGTTTCATTATAAAAACAAGAGGCTGCGCCGGTGCCCAAAATTCCCACAAAACCTTTTTTTCGGTTACATAAAGCATGACACGCAGCGTATAAATCTGAAAAAACGGCAATATTTGCCTGAGGAAACAGTTCTCTTAATACTGCTTTTACTTTATTACTATTTTTTGTATTAAAACACCCTGCACCGTAGTATCGAATATTTTCAATATTATCGGTATTGATACTGTTTTTATCAATAATCTCTTCAAAAATTACAAAAATATCCTCCTTAATAGTATAAGTAGCATTAATACCCGTAGTTTTATACGAAAAAATAACAGATGTATCCCGATATCCGACACATGTACTCTTAGTGGCTCCGCTTTCTATCAGAATATCCATTAACTATTTTGTAATCATAAATTTTCCTTGTGAAAAAATGGTATTTTCACGTATTAACTTATAGATATAATTTCCTGTTGCAAGTGCGGAAGTATTTAATTGGCATTGTGTTCCGTTTACAGCTTGTTCCATAACCAAACTGCCTGATAGATTATACACGTTAACGGTTCCGCTAAAATTTTCATTTAATTCAATATGTAAAACCTCGTGAGCGGGGTTCGGAAATAATTTGGCATCTAAAGTAGAAAAAAGATTTTGTTTAATACCCAAATTATAATTTAAAGAGATGGCATCAATCCACAAGGTAGTACCTCTTTGTCCTTTACATTCGGTCATCTCGTGAAAATTAACTCCGGCGCTTGCCACGAAAAGCATTCTGATCTCTTCAAAATATTGATTCCAATATTGTGGAGGAATAGGAATAGAAAAGTGAGTCCAGGCGCTAACAGGTGTTTTTATGATTAATTTTTCTAAAAAAACAGGTTCTTTATCCGGAGATTTTGCAAATCCAATTTCAATTAATGCCGAATCACCTGCAACCGGACTGTATTTGTACCATCCTTCCAATGCATGAGGCGTATCATTATCCCAATATCTTGAAAGAATTACTTTACGGTTGGTATCGAGATATTGTTTCACGTAATCTTCTGAAACAGTGCCTACCATTCCAGGTAAAAATATATCTGCTCCGGTAGAAATTTTTCCGGAAACTAATTTAATACTACTATTTCCTTCTTTGGGATTATTCTCCTCTTTAAAGGCAGTAAGATCTGCAGGGCCCTGTGTATTATAAATGGCACGCAAAGAATTAAGCGTGTAAAAATAGGACGTTTTATAATCTGTAAAATGCCCGTATGCTCCGGAATCATCAATCCATCCGTTTTCAAAATTACTATCGGTAATTTGAACTTGTTGAGCGGTAAGCCCACACGGAATGAAGTACATTACAAAAGGGGCCAAATAAAAGATCAATTTTTTCATAACTATTAACAATAAATTTTTGGATTAAACATTTGATAAATATACTTTTAACTATTTTTAAATTTTAACAATAAGTTGTAAGGTATAAGTTCTTGGAGGCTCTGCATAAAGTGGCCGGAGGGCATATAAACGATTCGTAACATTTTTAATAATAAAATTAAGAGAAAGTTTGTTAAAATGGTAGCTTGCTCTTAAATCAAGGGTTAGGGAGCCTTTTTTATGCTCATCATAGAAATTATAAAAATTATAAAAAGGGAGATCTCCCGCGCTTGCATAAAATTTCTTTTCGGTTTCCGGTGTATTGGGGTTGTTGATATCGTATTTAAACATAATATAATCAACATTTCTCATGGCGCTGTAATACGTTAACGTGCCTCCTATGGAAAATTTTTTCAAAAAGGTAAATTCTATATCCAATTTTACCATGTGTTCAATTCTATATTTCAACACTTTTCGGGATGTATCGGAACTTGTTCTCAGGAAAGAACTTGTATCTGTTTGAAAATCAGGTGTGGGTTTGTAATAGTAATATTCAAGAGCCGGATCTTTGGTTGTGGGATTACTCCAGGTATAGGAAGCCACCAGCGTATATTTAATATGTTTAGTAATTTTTCCTTCACCCATAAGAGAAAAGTCTATACCGTTTACTTTGGCCGGACCAATATTTAAGAATTTAAAACCATATCTTTTAGGGAGAAATTTATTATTTCCCCAGGGGCCCATTGAAAATTCAATAAAATTTTTATAATCCTGATGAAAATAACAAACATCGAACGTTCCCCTAAAATCAAGTAGTTGAAATGGTTGCATAATGCCGATTTCTGCGTTCCAATTGGTTTCGGGTTTAAGTTGCGGATTAGGATAAAACCCATAATTTCCTATAGTTAAGGAGATGAACTTTTCGCCGATGGTTGGGAAGCGATATCCTTGTCCGAACGAGCCGCGAATAGCTGTTTTGGTTTTAGAAAACTGATAATTTACCCCTACTCTAAAAATGGGCTTATCTTTTGTTTCGGATACAATTTTTTCACCCCAAAGGTTGTAAAATTCCCATCTTCCACCTAATTGTAGGGTTAGGTTTCTTTTTTTGAAAAATTTTTGTTCTAATTGCGCATAAAATGCAAGATTGTTTGAAAAAGCAGAGGAAGGCTCTTTGGCACCTTCAACGGCATGCGGATCTCCATCGCCGCTAAATACAGGTCCGTAAGATGTGGAATATTGATTACTCACTCCCGCAATTAGTTTCAATCCAATTTTATTGAACATTTTACTATACTGATATTCATCAAACATCATCATAGTTTGAGCGTCTAAATTACCGGAAAGTTCATTGCTGTTGCTGAACAAAACTCTATTTCTGAGTACATGCGCTCCGCCTTTTGCTGTTATATATTTCACACAGGGGTCTACATAAAAAGTAAACTCTTTAAATTGATAAAACCCCCCATCGTACGATCTAAATATATTGGTATCCGCATCAAACCAAACGTAAGATTGGGCATTATTTGAATACATAAAATTTCCATTTAAGCTTACGGAGAGCCCTTTTACTTTTTCAAATCTGTAGCGGGTGGCAAAATTTAAACGGTATCTCTGGTCAAACTTGCCTCTTGAACTTGAATTATAATTTTTTGAAAAGGATATTCTTTCTTTAGGTCCAATATAACTTTGGTCGTTATATACTTCACCACCAATTATTAAATCAAAATTCTTTTTTATAATTCTTGAGTGAAGAAACGAAAGTCCAAATTCAACGGGATTGGCATTTAGCCAACTGGTTTGGTATGGGTTTTGGGGTTTGTCGTACAATTTAACAAATGTAGTTATAGTAGTTTGTGGTTTTAAATGCGGATAAGCAGTAAGTACATTTATGGCGCCTGTAAGAGCAGCAGATCCAAAAAGCACTGATGCTGAGCCTTTTAAAATTTCCACTTGTTCAATACTTTCCATAGGGATAAAATTCCACATGGGGCGCCCGGCATCCGGACGGAGCAACGGCATATCATCCAGCATAATCATTACCCTACTTCCCATTCCCTGGCTGAATCCGCTACCCCCGCGAATTTGAGGCTCATTATCTACTACTACAATTCCACCGGCAGTGTTTACCAACTTGTCAACAGATACAAAATTTTTATTATCCGCTTGTTTCGGTTGCAAAACCACTAACGAATTGGTGGCAATTTCCGGATTAGTTTCATATTTTGACACACTTATACCCGCCTCATCAAGCCGTGTTGTTATGGGAACCAACGAAATATCTATTCTTATTTCATTCTTTTTCGGCGGAAAAACAATCACTCTTTTAACAGATTCAAACATAGGTTGAAAAAACTCTACCACACAACTATCTTTATTAATATTTATCGAATAATTACCATTTACATCGGAAATAAATACGTCGTTTAAACAACTTACGCGAATTTGTGCATAAGGGATGGGAAAGTTTTCAAGTGCATCTTTTATGGTACCTTTCAGAGTATATTGTGCGAATAAATGAGTATAACAAAAGCAGCCAAATAGAAAAATGAAAGCATAATATTTTTTCATCAATATATAATAAAAACGAGGGCAAAAATAATCTTTTATTAATACGAATTATCCTGTAATAAAAGAAAAAACAGTTAAAATTCTATTATATATTTGTATTTCAATGAAATAAAAATGTTAATATGTGTTAAGAAGTGAAACAGCAGGCCATGAAAAACTTTTTAAGCTTCTTCTAATGCTTTGATTCCCGGAAGTTCTATTCCTTCAAGGTATTCAAGCATGGCGCCGCCGCCGGTACTGATATAGGATACCTCTTTGGAGAGTCCAAATTTACCGAGCGCTGCAATAGAATCGCCACCGCCGATTAAAGAGTAGGCTCCGTTTTTAGTACTTTCTGCAATGGCTTCTGCAACGGCTTTGGTTCCAACAGCAAATTTATCCATTTCAAAAACGCCTACCGGTCCATTCCAAAGAATGGTTTTGGATTCCATGATTATCTTTCTAAACAGTTCGATGGATTTCTTGCCAATATCCATTCCCATCCAGCCGGCAGGAATATTTTGGTCCTGGGTATACAGCGTGTTTGCATCTTCCGCAAATCTATCGGCACACAGGCTGTCTAACGACAAATAGATAGTAACTCCCTGTTTTTTAGCTTGTTCTAAAATCTCTTTTGCTACCGGCACCATCTCTTCTTCAAACAAAGAATCTCCATAAGTAAAACCCATGGTATATAGAAAAGTGTATCTCATTCCTCCCCCAATGATTAGATTATCTACTTTATTCAATAAGTTTTTTAAAATATTGATTTTTGTAGAAACTTTGGAGCCTCCTATAATTGCGGTAAAAGGAGATTTTTTTTCTTCCAGTACTCTTTTCAGACTTTGCACTTCGCTGTAGAGCAGGTACCCGGCGTAAGCGTTACCAGGGAACAACCGTGCGACGGTGGCGGTAGAAGCATGTTCGCGGTGCGCCGTACCAAAAGCATCGTTCACATAAATATCGCCTAATTTTGCAATCGCTTTGGCAAACTCCACATCTCCTTTCTCTTCCTCCTTATGAAAACGAAGATTTTCTAACAAACCCACATCGCCGGGTTGTAGCCTGTTGATTTTTTCCAAAATATTTGCATCCAGCACATCTCCGAGAAAAACGACAGGTTTTCCCAACGTTTCCGAAACAGCAGGTAAAATATGTTTTAAAGAAAAAGTATCGTTTACCTCCCCTTTGGGTCTTCCTAAATGAGACATTAAAATGGCGATGCCGCCGTCGTTGGTAATTTTATTCACCGTATCCAGCGTGCGTTTGATACGCGTAGTGCTGGTTACTTGCAGGTTTTCGTCCTGAGGTACGTTGTAATCTACACGTACTAATACTTTTTTGTTCTTTAAGGGGGCTTGGTCAATGGATTTCATAGTGGTTAGTGATTAATGATTAGTGGTTAATGATTAGTGGTTAATGGTTAATGATTAGTCTTTGATGCAACGGACGGAAAAGCCATTACTTAAGTAATCACTGTAACTTCCCAGGCTATTACTATCATAAAACAAATATTTTATGAATGGTTCATTATAATAATCTTCGGTGGAAGTCCAAAAAGATGTTCCCTGATTTAATCCGTAAAAATTATAAGAATAGTAATCCCGCATCCCTGCAGGGAGGGCAGAAAAACCACTTTCATTACTACCGTTGCCATCCTGATACCAATCACTCATCCAATCGTAAACCGTTTTCATCTTATATCCTGCCATATCAGCACCTCCCAACTGACCGGCAAGAGTATTCCATTCATCATTGGAAGGAATATGCCATCCTGTTGGGCAGAGCTCCCCTGTTTTTACGGCATATCCATTATAAAGCGCACCATATTTATTTCCGTTTTCCGTAAGATTATTATAGTAGCACATTGCCCCTGTTGTATTATTAAACCATAAATTAACATTTTCAATTTTTAGAATATTCTTATTGGTTTTGTATTTTGTAGTTTTCAGGTTTTCTCTCATCCAGCATTGAGAACCAATCTGAACAGTATTATAGGAATTTCCATCCACATCGGTAACGGTTGGGGTACCGGGGCAAGGTTTTCCGCCGCCGCTGGGGTTAATCCATTGTGCATACAATACCAAGTTTGAATATATTTCTGTTTTCTCGCAATTTACATATTTTACTCCGGTTCCATCTGCTTTTGTATTCCACTCTTTAAAGATAAAACCCTCGCGTACAAATTTATTGGAATCTAAACTTTTATATTCATTGTCAAAAAACTTTTGGGACTCCATCTTTCCCGTACCGCCGTTGGCATCAAAAAAAACAAAATAGGTATTTGAATAGATCTCCCACTGTGCATACAAGGTTATATCAGCAGTAAAAGATATATTTTGTTCATTAGAAAAATGTTTACCTTTTCCGTCAGGAGAGGTACACCAGCCAATAAACATGTAATTATCATAATAAAACATATTTGCTGAAAGTGCTTTAGGGATTCCGGCCTCAAATGTTTGCGGATCCATGTTTCCTTTCCCGCCGTTTGCCTTAAAAGTTACTGTAACACTACCGTTTGGAGTTCCCCACTGTGCATAGAGTACCAGATGTCCCGAAACTATAATAGTTTCCTGATCTTTGTAAGCCGTACCGTTTCCGTCGGGGGTGGTTTTCCAACCTGTAAAAACATACCCACTCTTGGTAAAAGAGTTCGCCATAAGAGGTTGGGCTACTTTTTCCGTAAAGTTTTGTGTAATCAAGGCACCTTTTCCCCCATTGGGGTTAAAAGTAACAACATATTCTTCTTTCTTACAACCTGTAAAAAAGATAATAACTGCAAATAATGCCGCAAAAAGAAAATAGATTTTTTTCATAGAACATTAAATATTAAATGGTTTTATTAATTTTGAGGGTTAATAGAATTTAGGCAAATGTATATGAATTTTCAATTGGAAATTGACGAATACTTATATAATTGTAAAATAAAAAAAGTCTACTTTTGTGAATCTTAAAAAGAATTGGTTTTATGCAAAAACTCGTATCCGTTATTCTGCCCTGCCAAAACGAAGAAAGATATATAGAAAACTGTATTCAGTCTTTAATTAGCAACCAGTTAGAGGGTTTGCAAATGGAGATCATAGTGGTTGATGGTATGAGTACCGACCAAACGATTTTCATTTTGCAGTACTATTTAGAAAAATACCCTTTTATTAAATTGCTGAAGAATCCGTACAGGACGGTTCCCTATGCAATGAACTTAGGGATAAGTTGTGCGCAGGGAGAGTTTATTGTTCGTGTGGATGCCCATGCTATGTATCCTAAAAATTATATTTACACCCTTGTATCTAATCTTATAAATTTGAATGCTGATAATGTAGGTGCCATTTGGCACACAGATGTGTTGAAAAAAACCCCCAAAACGATGGCTATAAAAGAAACCCTCACGAATCGTTTTGGGGTGGGAAATGCTCTTTTTAGATTGGGAGTGGATACCATAACGCCAGTGGATACGGTTCCTTTCGGATGTTATAAAAAAACGGCATTTACCAAATACGGACTTTATGATACCCGTTTAACCCGAAATCAGGATATAGAATTTAACAAAAGAATTATTAGAGGGGGTGGGAAAATTTACCTCTTACCCGATTTAAAATGTACCTATTATGCAAGAGAAACTTTTTCTTCTCTTGCAAAAAACAATTACAACAATGGTTTTTGGAATATATTAACCGTAAAATACACTAAGAAATTTTCTTCTTTATCTATCCGGCACTTTCTTCCCTTATGCTTTTTATTATCCTTACTTATTCCGCTAATTTTCGGCATTTTATATCCTGCCTTTGTTTTCATTTCAGCGGGAATTTTACTGCTGTATCTTACCCTTTTAACCATAATTTGCCTGAGGTTGACTATTTGCAAAAAGCTCCATTTTTTCTATTTACTTTGGAGTTTTATTACCTTACATTTTTCGTATGGTTGTGGTTCACTGACAGGTGTTTTTAAATGCACAAAAAAACAGTCAATCCCTGTTTTAGCTGCAGAGAATGCCAAATTTTGATAAGTACCATGTAATTAAATATTAAAAATAATGGGTTCTTTAGAAGATCTTTATAAAAAAAACATTGCTTCATTTTTAAACGTGAATGCAGATCAAATTTTTCTTTACTGGAAAGGGCGCGTGGCTCTTTATGCTCTTCTGAAAGCCATGCATGTAACAAAAGATGATGAAATAATTTTACCGGCTTTTACCTGTGTTGTGGTTGCCAATGCTATACTCTATCTGGGGGCAAAACCTGTTTATGTGGATATTGACAAGGAAACATATAATCCGCGTTTTGAAGATATTAAAAGAGCATTTACGGCTAAAACAAAAGTAATTATTTGCCAAAACACATTTGGGTTAAGTTCCCATATAGAAGAAATTACATCTTTTGCTAAAGCGCACCATGTTTATACTATTGAAGATTGTACCCATGGTTTTGGAGGTTATTATCACGGAAGACCAAACGGTACTTTTTGTGATGCCGCTTTTTATTCAACGCAGTGGAACAAACCTTTTCACACAGGGACAGGCGGCTTTGCACTTATTAATAACCTGAACCTGATGGAGTCAATTCACCAAGCGAACCGGGACTTAATTAAACCTTCTTTAAAACAAACAATTTCATTAAAACTTCTTTTTTTTGTAAAAGAAAAACTTTTAAACAGGTATACCTATTGGTTTTTAGTAAGATTTTACCGTTTTTTAAGCATGCACAACTTAATTTTAGGGTCTTCATCGGGGGAAGAGGTCAGCTCTGTTGATAGACCCAAAAACTATTTCATGGCACTTTCCAAAGTGCAAATGAAAAAGGGAATTCAAAATATTAAAACGCTTCAGCAGATATTAATACGGCGAAAAGAAAATGCTAAAATCTATACGCAATTTTTAATGAGTAAAAATATAAACCATGTACCTCTCTATTTATTTGAGAACCATTCATTTTTAAAATATCCATTGCTGGTAGAAAACAGAGAAGAGGTTTTTCGCCTGGCTAAGAAACAGAATATTAAATTAGGAGATTGGTTTAATAGCCCTTTACATCCGGTTCAAAAAGATTTTGAGCGATGGCAGTTTCATGCTGAATTATACCCCCATGCTGTTTTTATAGGGAAGAGAATGGTTAATTTACCTACAGACACAAAAGATACAGCTCATATTTTAAGGTTTTTACAAAATATTAACCAAGATTTCCGGGTAATTTATAAGTCCTAATTCATCCCTTGTAATGCGTAACAAAAAATTTAGATTTTTGCCCCCTGATTTATGATACCTAAAACTGTTCGTTATTTCATATTTTATTTTTCCAAGTTTCGACGCTATTGCAAGCAAAGGTTGGGAATTAGCAACACCATGCTATTGTTAAGTTTTTTTACTGGTGTTTTTGGGGCTACAGTGGCCATCATCATCAAAAACCTGTTATACTTTACGGCAACTTTTTTGGCAAATGCGTTTCCAAACGCTCAGCACAACTATTTCTATTTAGCTTTTCCTTTGTTGGGGATTATGATTACTATCGTTTTTGTAACCCGTTTGGTAAAAGATGATTTGAGTCATGGCGTTAGTAAAGTATTGGGTGCAATAAGTAAAGAGAACGGTAATTTGAAATCTCACAATATGTATTCCTCCATGGTGGCGAGTTCTATCACGGTTGGTTTTGGTGGGTCTGTGGGTTTAGAAGCGCCCATGGTAGTTACCGGTTCTGCTATCGGTTCTAATTTGGCGCGTTATTTTAACCTGAACCCCAAAAACACGGTTCTGTTATTAGCTTGCGGATGTACCGCTGCTTTTGCTGCCGTTTTTAAAGCACCTATTGCCGCACTTGTTTTTGCCATTGAGATGCTCATGATAGATTTTACTGCGGCTACCGTACTCCCATTAATGATTGCAGCGGCCACAGGAATTGTACTCTCTATACTTTTTATGGGACATAATGTAATTTTTTCTGTCCATTCGGAGTTGTTTAATATCAAGAATGTACCTTATTATATATTGCTCGGTATTTTTACAGCCTTGATTTCACTCTATTTTTTAAGAACTCTGAGAACTATTGAGCGTTGGTTTTCGAAAATAAAATCCAGATATTGGAAAGGAATCACGGGTGGTCTTTTTCTCGGAGTGTTAATTTTCTTTTTTCCAATGTTTTACGGAGAAGGATACATTTACATTAATAATATTCTGTCTTCTAATGCGCCGGAAATTATCTTTAACCGTTCTCCGCTTTACTCTTTTACCCATTTGCCGCTCTTGTTTTTAGGATTAATATTGGCTGTCATTTTGTTGAAAGTGATAGCAACGGCTATCACTACCGCCTCCGGAGGTGTTGGCGGAACCTTTGCACCGTCGCTGTTTATAGGCGGTTTTTGCGGTTTTTTTGTTTCCCATTGCCTGAATCAGTTTTTCGGACTGCAACTTCCTTATTTGCATTTCGTCTTAGCCGGTATGGCCGGAATAATGTCCGGGGTAATGTTTACCCCACTCACGGCTATTTTTCTTACTGCAGAATTGTCTACAGGGTATTCTCTCCTCATTCCTCTTATGATAACCTCTTCAATTTCTTACCTCATTGTTTCTCCCATTGAAAAATATTCATTATACAGTAAAAAATTAGCAGAAAAAGGCGAACTAAAAACTCATAATAAAGATTATTATGCCATGAGAAAAGTAGATTGGTACATGCTTATTGATCATGATATTGCAACCATTCCGGTTCATAGTACTTTAAGAGAATATACGAATATAATTGCCAAATCTACCCGCAATCTATTTGTAGTGATTGATAAAGAATCCAAATTTATCGGTTTATTAGTCATGGATTATCACCGTAACATTATTTTTGACCAGACGAAATATGATACACTTTTTGTAGAAGATTTAATGATTGAACCGGAAGAGTTTGTATATGAAGATGATTCGACAAAAACAGTGATTGAAAAATTCAAGCGCACAGGAAATTATAATTTGCCTATTATCAAAAAAGAGGACAAAACCTATATTGGATTTCTCTCCCGCGCCAAAGTTTTAACAGCCTATCAGGACTTCATTGCAGAGGAATGGAGAAATTGACAAGGTTTTATAATTTGTTTTTGAAAGATTTTTATTAATTTGCAATTTAAAAATCACACTTAATAATTATGATAAATCCAAAACTATTAAATCCGAAAAGCGTTGTAGTAATCGGAGCTTCCAACGATGTGCAAAAACCGGGCGGAAAGGTTTTTAAAAACTTATTGGAAAGTTCGTTCTCCGGAAAAGTGTATGCTGTAAATCCTAAAGAAACAAACATACAAGGCGTGGTTTGCCATGCCAAAGTAGAAGATTTGCCGCAGGTGGATTGCGCTATTTTAGCAGTGGCGGCAAAATTTTGTCCCTACACCGTGGAAGTGCTGGCGCACCAAAAAGGTACCGGCGGATTTATTATTCTTTCTGCCGGCTTCTCCGAAGAAAATGAAGAGGGGGCAACGTTGGAAAAACAGATGGTGGAAACCATTAATAGTGTGGGCGGAACATTAATAGGCCCCAACTGCACAGGATTTTTAAACAGAAATTATACGGGTAATTTTGCCACTCCGGTTCCGCCGCTTCAGCCTACCGGCATTGACTTTATCTCCGGTTCGGGTGCTACCGCCGTGTTTATTACCGAGTACGGAATGATCAACGGCTTAACTTTCAACAGCATTTGGGCTGTGGGAAACTCTGCGCAAACCGGAATTGAAGAGGTATTGGAACATTTGGATGAAACTTTTGACCCGGCAAAAAGTTCCCGCGTCATCATGCTTTACATGGAAAATATACGCAATCCGCAAAAATTGCTGAAACATGCCGTTTCTCTATATCATAAAGGAGTTCGCATCGCCGCTATAAAAGCGGGAGGTTCTGCTGCCGGTAGTCGTGCCGCCTCTTCGCATACCGGCGCCTTAGCAAGCAATGATGTGGCTGTGGAAGCGCTCTTTAGAAAAGCAGGTATTGTACGCTGCCACAACCGAGAGGAATTGACTACCGTATGCTCCATCTTTATGCACCCCGAAGTGAAAGGAAAAAATATTGCTATCATTACCCACGCCGGCGGTCCGGCAGTGATGCTTACCGATACCCTTTCCCACAATGGATTGGAAGTGCCACACCTTGAAGGAGAAAAGGCAGAAGCGCTGCTTGCAAAATTGTATCCGGGCTCCTCTGTGGCAAATCCTATCGACTTTTTAGCCACCGGTACGGCAGAGCAGCTTGGCTTTATTATTGATGCCTGCGAAAACGATTTCGACAATATTGATGCCATGGCGGTAATTTTCGGTTCTCCGGGGCTTTTTCCGAATTGGGATGTCTATGAGTTATTAGACCGCAAAATGAAAACCTGTAAGAAACCGATCTTTCCCATCCTTCCCTCTATCATCAATGTTAAAGAAGAGATTGCTGATTTTATTGAAAACAAACATCGTATCAATTTTCCGGAAGAGTGTGTGTTTGGTAATGCATTAGCCGCAGTGATGAATACACCCAAGCCACAGCCGTTGCATCCCGAAAAGCCCAAAGTTGACAAAGATGCCATTAGAAAAGTGATTGATAGTTGCGAAAACGGCTATATGAGTTTAGATAAAATCAGCGCACTGTTAGATGCCGCCGGAATTACCCGAAAACAGGAAGTTGAAGTTACTACGGTAGAAGAGGCGGTTAGAGTATCTCAACGAATCGGATTTCCTTTGGTAATGAAAGTGGTAGGTCCGCTGCATAAATCTGATGTAGGAGGTGTTGTATTAAATGTGAGAGATGAAGAAACCGTAATACGTGAATTTGAGCGACTTATCAAAATTAAAGATACTTATGCCGTTGAAATAAGCGCCATGCTGCAAGGGACGGAAGTATTCATCGGTGCGAAAAAAGAGGATAAATTCGGACATCAGATTCTGTTCGGGCTGGGAGGTATTTATATTGAAGTGATGAAAGATGTAAGAGCGGCGTTGGCTCCTGTTGGAAAACAGGAAGCATTGGATTTGATGAAATTATTGAGAGGATATAAGATATTAAAAGGGGTTCGTAAGCAGGAACCGGTAAATGAGGAGATGTTTGCAGATACTATTACCCGTGTTTCTGCGTTAGTAGAGATAGCCCCTGAAATTGCAGAAATGGACCTGAATCCGTTATTAGGAACTTCAAAAAGTATAACCGCTATTGATGCCCGCATTAGAGTAGAAAAATAATGAAACTGCTGGTACTTCTTCCCCGTGTTCCCTATCCGCTCGAAAAAGGTGATAAACTACGCGCCTTTTATCAGCTTAAAGAGTTGTCGAAATATCATGATATTTATTTGATAGCGATGCAAGATACTCCCCTGCATCCCGAAGCACTGGAGGTGCTGAAGCCCTATTGTAAAGAGATTTATCTGTTTAGACTCTCTATTTTTAGTAAATATAGGGGCGTTTTCCGTGCATTTCTCAAAGGACTGCCCATGCAATGCGGTTATTTTTATAGTTTTAGAGCCAAAAGAAAAATTCAAAAACTTATTCAAAAAATACATCCCGACCATATCTACTGTTTTATGATTAGAATGGCAGAATATGTGAAAAAATATAAAGAGTGCCATAAAACCTTAGATTATCAGGATGCCTTATCCATAGGTATGAAACGAAGATATGAGAGAGCGCCATTTTGGAAAAAACCCATTTTCTTATATGAATATCAAACATTAAAACGGTATGAAAAAAATATTTTCTCCTGTTTTACCAATAAAACCATAATTACAAGTATAGACCGTGATATGATTGCTCATCCGAAAAAGCAATATATTCAGGTAATTCCAAATGGGATTGATTTTAACAAATTTACCTATATTCATAGAGAGAAGAAATATGATTTGATTTTTGCCGGAAATATGTCTTATCCCCCGAATGTGGATGCCACGCTGTTTCTTACTCAATACATTTTTCCAAAACTTTTAGAAATATTTCCACATTTACAACTGTGTATTTGCGGGGTCAATCCGGTTTCGGCAATAAAAGCGCTCTCCTGTGAAAATATCCATGTAACGGGTTGGGTGGATGATATGGCGGAATATTACGCACAATCCAAAATTTTTATAGCCCCCATGCGTTTGGGCACCGGCTTGCAAAATAAACTTTTGGAAGCCATGGCCATGAAACTCCCTTGTGTAACTTCCCCTTTAGCCGGCAAACCGCTGGAAGATTCCGAACAGAATCACCACTTGCTTATCTGCGAAACTATAAAAGAATATGTGGACACCATTTCAAAACTTTTGAACGACATATCTTATTATCAAGCTATTGCAGAAAATGGATACCAATTTGTAAAAGCAAACTATGATTGGGAAGAAGTTGGAAAGAGGTTGGAAGAGATCATCAACGAAGACTAACCATTACTGATTTTTAGTAATTTATTTAAACTTTAAAATATTATGATACAACGTAAACAAACTATTTATCTTTTTTTTGCAGGATTAATTCCTCTTATATTGCTTTTCGTTCCTTTTGGATACCTTTCTACAGAAATTGCGTACTACAAATACGATGCTTTTTCCGTTCATGATACAACTCCCGACAAAACGTTTGTAATAAGTACTATAGGGAATGCGCTGTTGCTCATAGTCTCTTCAGTACTTTCATTCATAGTGATTTTTCTTTATAAAAAGCGCAAAATTCAAATAAAACTGATATCTGTGAACATGTTACTTATTTTATTAGCGATATGTACCATTATGTACCTTTATCCCAATTTTATTTTTTCTAAAAATCCAACTTTAGCCGGTGCGGTATTAGATTTCAATTACACTATTTTAATAAGTTTTGTGTCGGCTATCGGATTATACATTGCTAAAAAATCAATTGCAAAAGATGAAGCCTTGATAAAAAGTACGGAAAGATTGCGGTAAAGAAATCTAAAAAAATATTTATCATAAAGTTTTCTATATATGCTCTTTAAAAACGTTCTTGTTTCTTCAGTTCTTAAACATCAATTAGTTTTATTAGTAAGAGAGAATCGCATCAGCCATGCGCAATTATTTCTTTCTCAGCCGGGGGCGCATAGTTTTGCCTTAGCGGTGGCTTACGCTCAATATATATGCTGTGAAGACCGAAAAGAGGATGATTCCTGTGGGGTTTGCCATTCCTGCGTGAAGTTTGAAAAGTTGGCGCATTCCGATTTGCACTTTGTGTTTCCGAATAGTATTACCAAAACAGTTAAAAAAGATCCTGATTCAAGGCAGTTTGCGCAAGAATTCAGAGATTTTGTTTTTTCCAAAAACTACCATATTGATATTGAAGATTGGCTGTCGTATCTTGGCGGTGAAAACAAACAGGCTACGATTAATAGCCGAGATTGCTCCAATATTATCCGGCAAAACAGCATTCAATCGTATGAAGGCGGATATAAAATATTTATTGTTTGGAGTTTAGACAGGCTGTTCCATGCGGCAGCGCCGAAATTACTTAAAACATTAGAGGAACCTGAAAAAAATACGCTTTTTATTTTACTTACCGATAATCCCGACAAAATACTACCCACTATTTTATCCCGAACTCAATTGGTAAAAATTCCCCCTTTAGAGAATGATGCTATTGCACAACAATTGATTAAAGATTTCGGAATTGCTGAACAAAAAGCAGCAGATATTGCTGAGATTAGTGAAAACAGTTACGTTAAAGCCATCACTTTATATGAAAACGGCCAGGAAATGCGCGAAACGTTGCGAAAATTTGAATTGTTGTTTTCCAGTATGTCTGCATTACGAAACTATGCGGCACCTCAACAAATTAATTTTTTAACCGTACAAGATACTATTGCCTCATTGATAGATAGGGGTAGAGAAGAACAAAAAAACTTTCTGCGATATGTTTCCAGAATGATACGAAATATTTTAATGTTAAGTACGCAAAACGAAAATTTAATCAAAGCAACTATAGAAGAGAAAAAAGTGATGACGTTTTTTGCTAAAACCTTATCGCTAAAAAACGCCCAACCCATTCTGCAAGAATGCAATCAAGCCCTCTATCACATTGAAAGAAACGGAAACCCAATGCTGGTATTTACAGATTTTTATTTAAAAGTAAGCAGGTTAATGTTACCTAAAAGTTCATAAATTTAATAATAAAAGGGGCTTTAATAAAAAAAGGGCTGCCTTTATTTATGCCAGCCCCTTTTTCTTAACTTTTGAAACTTTTTGCAACTATCTCACAATCAATTTTTGTGATCCCATTGCGTGGGCAGTTCTAACGTTTACAATATAGATGCCGGGAGCAAAATTAGAAACATTCAGATCCGTTTTGCTTTGCTGACATTTTTGCGTATACACCACCTG
>Ga0209628_10000121_pt1 | contig 41447 bp, 31 predicted proteins | sample TergutCu122P4_FD_187285 | JGI IMG/M metagenome (GOLD analysis project Ga0209628, IMG submission 187285) | Cubitermes ugandensis P4 segment gut microbial communities from Kakamega Forest, Kenya - Cu122 P4 (SPAdes) (version 2) | ecosystem: Host-associated > Arthropoda: Insects > Digestive system... | reverse complement strand
ATCAATATTTTGATCAGATTTGATTTTTCGAGCAATTCATCCGAAGATAATTTTCCGGAAGAAAGTTCCTGTTCAATTACATTTTTCTTGTTTTCCAAGGTTGGGATTTCGGTATCTAAACTTTCGAATTCGCGCTGCTCTTTGAATGAAAGTTTTTTCTTTTGGCTAATGCCGAACGCTGTTTCCTGATTTTTATTGCGTTCGATAGGTTTTTCTTTGGCTTGTGTTTGTTTGCCGGTTTCTTTTTCTTCCAACTCTTTTAGTTCTTTCCATTCTCTGTAGCGGGTGTAGTTTCCGGGAAAATCTTTGATGTCGGCATCTCCGTTGAATACAAGCAGATGGTCTACTACTTTGTCCATGAAATACCGGTCGTGGGAAACAACGATGACACATCCCTTGAAATTTATCAAGTAATCTTCCAGAATATTGAGGGTAATGATATCCAAATCGTTGGTCGGTTCATCGAGAATTAAGAAATTCGGATTTTTTATCAATACAGTGCAGAGATACAGGCGTCGTTTTTCACCGCCACTGAGTTTGTGTACAAAACTATGTTGCTTTTCGGGAGTAAACAGGAAATGTTGCAGGAATTGTGAGGCGGTTAATTTTTTTCCTCCTCCCAAATCAATGACTTCCGCTATGTTTTGAACCACATCGATTACTTTCATGTTTTCGTCAAAACTCAGTCCGTCCTGACTGTAATATCCGAAATTAACCGTTTCGCCAACGTCGAAATTTCCTTTGTCGAGTGGTATTTCGCCCACCAACATTTTGATGAAAGTAGATTTTCCGGTGCCGTTGTTTCCTACAATACCCATTTTTTCGTAACGGGCAAATATGTAATTGAAATCTTCTACAATTTTCAAACTTCCGAAACTTTTATAAACGTGTTTGGCCTCAAAAATTTTATTACCTATATAGGAAGATTTTACCTCTAATTTGATATTGCCGGAAAATTGTTGCTGATTGATTTTTTCTTCTAATTCGTAAAATGAATCGATTCGTGCTTTTGCTTTAGTTGCTCGCGCTTGGGGCTGGCGGCGCATCCATTCCAATTCTTTTCTGAACAAATTATTTGCTCTTTCCGAATCGGAGTTTTGAGCGTCGATTCTTTCCTGTCTTTTCTCTAAATAGTAACTGTAATTTCCTTTGTATTGATATAATTGTTTGTTGTCGATTTCTATGATTTCGGAACATACCCGGTCTAAAAAATAACGGTCGTGCGTAACCATCAGCAGGGTGATGTTTGAGCGACTCAGATATACTTCCAGCCATTCAATCATTTCTAAATCCAAATGATTGGTCGGCTCGTCTAAAATCAATAAATCGGGTTCGGTGATTAATACGTTGGCTAAAGCGACACGTTTCAATTGCCCTCCCGAAAGTTTTTCAACATTTTGTTCGAAGTCGTTGATTTTGAGTTGAGAAAGAATTTGCTTGGCACGTTGTTCATGAGCAAATGATTTCTCATCATATTCCGAATTTAATTTTACAGTTTCGTTTTCCGGATAAAAGCAGGCTTGCAAAACCGTTAATCCGGCAGGATAGGCAGGGTCTTGGTTTAGGTAGCCGACGCGTATGTCTTTCCTGAAGATAACATTTCCACTGTCGTAGTCTTCTTTCCCTGCAATAATGTTTAATAATGTTGTTTTACCTGCGCCGTTTTTAGCAATTAACCCGATACGTTGGCTTTCGGCAATGCCGAATGAAATCTTTTTGAAAAGGATTAAATCTCCAAAGCTTTTTGTTAAATCGTCGATTTGCAGATAACTTGCCATTTTTTCTTATTAGTTTTATACGACAAAAGTAATGTAAATTTTTCATTGTCTTAGATTTAATTTTTTTTACCTTTGTACTTTATTACCTTGTTATATTAATACATCATGAAAACATTTTTACTTTCTATATTATTTTTAGTAGTATGCAGCTTAAGTTTTCATGCTGCGAATGAATCTGAAGAAAAGATTAATGAAACGTTTGAGGTTTCTTTTGGGGATATTACGAACAAATCCGTTTCAGCTACTTGGAGAAAGATTGATGGTAGTGGTTATCCGAGATCTTATTTAATAGAATATGGCCCCAAGGGCTTTGAGAGAGGAAAAGGACAAACTCAAAGTACAATGCTGAATGCTATATGGCTTTACGGATTAGAGTCTGATACTGAATATTCTTTTTTTATCAGAAGCTACGAAACAAGTGTAACTGATCCGGTTTGGTTTGTTGAACACACGTTTAAAACATTTCCTTGCAACACCGAAGTATCGGGGATAGTAAGCAGGGAGATGCAGACGACTTGTATATGTCACAATGGAGCTGTTGCTGTGGAAATAATGTGGGATGAAATGGCGGATTCATACGAACTGGAATATGGATTGAAAGGCTTTCAAAAAGGTATGGGAGAGTTAATGGAGGCAATTGTGGAAAATGGTGTCTTCATTTCCTATCTTGACCTTAATTCTCATACAGAATATGATTTTTATGTTCGGGCTAAATGTAATGGAGAGTTTGGAGAATGGACAAGCGTAAACTCATTTTCTACTAACAAACTACATACTGGTATAAAAGATGTGCAAGATCCAACCTTTGAAATATTCCCCAATCCCGTTGAAGATGTATTGAACATAAATTTTAATTCGGCTTTTGACCTTGACAATATTGTTATATATGTTTTTGATTTGACCGGTTCGGTAAAATATAAATCTGGATATCAAGAAAACTACAATCTATCTTCATTGCCTACAGGGACATACATTGTCAGTATCAGAGATAAGAAATTGCATGAAACGATAATCATTCAAAAAAAATAGCTGTAAAATAAGGCTTAAAGGAAGTTCTGAAAATTATTCATTTAAACCGTTTTTCAAACTCTTCATCGCTCAAAATGGAAATGATGATTTGACCATCTGGAGTGTAATTGGGTGCAGCAGAAGAAAATAATTTGCCAATCAACTGATTAGCCTCTTCATCCGACATTGGTTTTCCGAATGGGATAGCTGCTTGTTTGGCCAAAGATAAAGCCAAGGCTTCGCAGATTTCTTCTTTTACTTCGCATCCGGTTTCCATTGCGCGGGCAATCATATCTTGTATGGTTTCCACCGGATCGATTTTTTCTAATCCGGAAGGAATTCCGTTGATGGAGTAGTCGTTTGAGCCTAAATCGGCAATATCAAAACCGATGAACGACAAATCTTCTATGATAACGGGCATAATGCTTGCCTCTTTGGATGTTAATCTGATGATTTCGGGGAATAAAAGTCCTTGCGAAAGTCCTTGTTTATTTTGCATTCTTTGCAGATAATCTTCGAATAATATCCGGATATGGGCACGTCGTTGGTGGATTAGAATTAATCCTGATTTTAAGGGAGTTATCAGGTATTTTCCTTTGTATTGAAGATAATTGTAATCTGTGGTTTCAAACAATTCCGGGTGGTTATCATCTGTTTTTATTTCCGTAAATGTTTGTTTGGATGTTTCTTGTGGATTGTCTATAAATTCGTATAGCTTTTCCCAATCTTTATTTGGTTTTTGGTAAGATGTTTCCGAACTTTTGAAGGGATTGTAATTGGAATTGATTGTTGGTTTGAAAGTTGTTGTGTGTTGTACTTTTTCCCTATCATACACCGGAATATTAATCGCTCCTTCCTGATTGAATTCGATACTTGGCACGGCATTGGCTTTTCCGATGGCCTCTTTCACCGATGCTGTGATTATTTGCCAAATTGCCTGCTCGTTTTCAAATTTTATTTCTGTTTTGGTGGGATGAATATTGACATCAATAGCCGATGGGTCAATGTCTATGTAAATGAAATAATTAGGCATCTCTCCGGCCGGAATAAACGGCTCGAATGCCAACATGACAGCCCTGTGAAAATAGGGATGTTTCATGTAGCGGTTGTTCACGAAAAAGTACTGCAATGCTCCTCGTTTGCGGGCGGAAGAAGGCGTACCGATAAATCCTGAAATACGAGCCAAAGAGGTTTCTACATGTAGCGACAACAAACTTTGGTTCAATCCTTTTCCTAAAATATTAACAATTCGTTGTCGCAAAACACTTTCCGGCAAATTGAATATTTCCGTGTCGTTATGGATTAAAGTAAAAGAAACTCCGGGATTGACTAATGCTATCCGTTCGAATTCAGTCAGAATATTCCGAAATTCGGTTTCATTCGATTTCAGGAATTTTCTTCTTACTGGGATATTGAAAAAAAGATTTTTGACGGTAAATGAACTCCCTTGAGATGTAGCGATAACTTCTTGTTTTTCTAACTCCGAACCTGAAAAAACGAGTAAAGTGCCGACTTCGTTATTGGCATTTCGGGTTTTCAGTTCAACATGAGCAACTGCAACGATTGAGGCAAGTGCCTCTCCTCGAAATCCCATTGTTCTCAAAGCATATAAATCTTCTGCTTTGGAGATTTTAGAGGTAGCATGACGCTCGAAAGCCATCCGGGCATCTGTTTCCGACATACCTTTTCCGTTGTCAATCACTTGGATTGAAGTTCTTCCGGCATCTTTGATAATTATTTGAATATGAGTGGCTCCTGCGTCGATAGCGTTTTCGACTAATTCTTTTACAACAGAGGCCGGCCGCTGGATGACTTCTCCCGCAGCAATTTGGTTGGCAATGGAATCGGGTAATAAATGGATTATATCGCTCATAACGGTTACAAAATTATCGAAAAAATAGGTGTTACGCAAAAAATTGTATATCCTTTTTTGATTGTGCCGGCGGATTGATTATTTTTGCAAAAAAACATGTTGTTTTATGAAAATATTTACCCGATTTTTTGTTTTGTTTGTTTTTGCCTGTTTGGCGTTTCAGTCGTGCTTGCACAATTCTCATGCTATATATGGGAATGGCAATTTGCAGAGAGAAGAAATCTCAATTTCTGACTACAATGAAATTCTATTAAGAATATCTGCGGATATAGCTTACGAAAACGACACTATATCGCCACCGTATCTTCAAATTTGTGCGGATGAAAATATTTTGCCTCATATAAATGTGGAAGTAAAAAGCGGTAAGTTGGTTATCGATGCGAAAGATGGTGTCGATTTGAGAGCCACAAACCTGAAGATTATTATGAATTCGTCCAATCTGAACGAAATTAGTATTGAGGGTTCCGGAAATGTTTGGCTGAAAGGCGAAGTAAATGCCGGAGAAATGCGGATGGATATTTCCGGTTCGGGATCTGTCAGTGCAGATAGCTTGTATTGCGAGCAGGCGAAATTAAATATTTCCGGTTCAGGAAATATTAAGTTGCAAGGTGTTTCAAATTACACGGAGTTTAATATTGCAGGTTCGGGAAATATTCATGCGCTCGAATTTTCTTCTTTAAAAGCTGATGCTACTATTGCCGGTTCCGGTCGGATTTTATTGTGGGTCGGACGAGAACTTAATGCCACTGTTACCGGTTCGGGAGAAATAAAATATAAAGGCTTTCCCGAAATCGAAAATACTCAAGTTACAGGTTCCGGACGAATTTCCCGAATAGAGTGATTGGATATCTGAAAATTAGTTCAGGATGTAAGGTATTTTAGAAACATGCAAATCATTTAATTCCAAACAATAGTTTAATATGACGACCCCAAAGATTTTCTGTTACCTGTTTTCCAACAATATCGGCATGTTTTTCGAGGGCATCAGTGTAAACATTACCCATATTAGCAGCCATTTTAAATGCTACGTGAATTAACTGACGAAAATCAGGATTGTAATTCGGATTCGATTGGATGTGTCGAAGCGATTCTGCAAACTTCTTGCTGTTCCATGTATTCACTTCTTCGGGAGTTGGAAGTTTTGAGAAGTCGATATCGATAACCGTTGCGTAAGGAGGAATCACTTCTTCGCGATTTTCGTAAGCGGCGGCATAGATTTTTTTAGCCACTTCCAATCCGTCGCCTCCTGCCTCTGCCAATCCGATCACTTCTTCCAACCAAGTAGTACCGGCAGTTTTTACGTGGATTCCTTTGTCGTATTTCTTAATCAATTCACCCATAACAGGATAAATAGAGAATTTATCACTACCGGAGTGGATGCTTAATTTGAGATTTTCAGGAAGACCAAATTCTTTGATTGCATAATCAATCACCAGCAAGTCTTCTTCGAATTCAATTGCAAATTGTTTTAGATCGCCTACATAATCGACGCCTTTGTTGAAACGGCCTGTAAATTTCGGGGCAATGGTTTGCGCGGGAATTTTGTATTGAGCGATAGCGCTTAGGATAAAGAACATTTCAACGGGCGATTGCGCATCGTTTACTTCGTCCATCGAAACTTCGGGAATAAAATTGCCTTCGCCTTTTGCTTTTACAACATGCTGATAAATAGTGGCCGCTTGTTTGACAGCGAACAGGAACTTTTTAGCAATTCGTCTTACTTCATCTTCGGTGATAACAAATGGTTTGGCGATTCCGGGGATTGTTAGGTTGCCAATGTATTTTTTATTGGTTTCGACAAATGCATTGATTTCTTCAGCAGGCGCTTCTTCTCCGATATAATCGGCAACGTCTAACGTGAAGAAATCGCAAGCACTCATAAAACGATCGACATTATTCATATTGATGTGGTCGGCATCGCAAAAATACTGACCTTTCCATCCCAGTGCTTTTACGGCAGCATCGGCGGCTGCACGGGTAGATGCAGGTTCGGAGTGGATAAACGTATGTTCACGGTTTGATTTGTTCCATACAGGTACAATTTCAATACCGGCATTTTTAGCCAAAATCATGGCTTTTAATTGAGCTTCTGCTTGGAGGGTAAAGCGATCGCCAATACCCCAGGAATACTTACCTATTTCCATTTTATTTAATATTTATCGGGTTATTTAATCTTGTTAAAACTTCATCGATACGATGTTGAAAGTCCATTTTTGTAACAACTGACCTTTGATGATTATCAAGATACAAATATAATGCAATATTTCAAACTGTGTACGCAAACAGCCAATTTTTTATTTTATTTTTGCATTAGCTACGAAACAATGTTCGGTGGTAGCCCAATGTTGCAAAAACATAGAGATTATGTTATAATGCATAACAGGATTAAATTTTCCGGATAGAGTGATTGTTTCGTAAATAAATTATCTATATTTGCTGCTCCGTTATTGTTAACTTAATTTTGATGCAATGAACTTTTTAAATAAACAATTTACTTTCGACAGGGTAGTTCGATTAATAATAGGAGCAATAATCGCAATGGTGATTATTTATGCTCTTCGTTACTTCAAGTCGGTGCTGTTGCCGTTTTTTATAGCGTGGTTGTTGGCATACCTGCTTTATCCTATGGTAACATTTGTTCGGGTTAAACTTCGTTTCAAAAGCAATGCTCTTTCGGTTGTAACTGTTCTTATGGTGATTATTGGAGCTATCGTGAGTGCAGTTTGGGTTCTGGTACCTTTACTGATTTCAGAAACTTTAAAACTGAAAAATATGATTTTCAAATATGCGGAAAATACCGGCAGTGAAATAATTCCACACAGTTGGGAAAGTTTTCTACAACAGTTCATTTCCGCATCCAATATTGAACATCTTTTTGATGAGGGAAATTTTGTAGGAATGGTTAGGGAATTTTTTCCTCATGCGTGGAAAATACTTAACGGGTCTTTCAGTGTAATGTTGGGCGTTTTTGTGGGTTTCATCGTTTTGTTGTATCTTTTCTTTATCCTGAAAGATTATAAGAATTTATCTAACGATTTTCTTTCGTTGATTCCGAAAAAACAACGGAATTTCGTTTCCAATCTGATGAAAGATATGGAGGAGACTATGAACCGGTATTATCGCAGACAAGCTTTGGTTGCCATGATTGTTGGTTTTTTATTTTGCATCGGTTTTTCGATTATAGGTCTTCCGTTAGCTTTGATAATGGGGTTGCTGATTGGATTTTTGAACCTGATTCCTTATATGCAGACGTTGGGCATCCCTCCTACAATTTTATTGATGCTGCTGCGTGTGATGGAAAATGGAGATTCTCCTTGGTGGCCGCTCATCTCACTTGCGTTGGTATATATAATTGTACAAATTATACAAGATGGGTTCCTCGTTCCCAATATAACAGGAAAAGCAATGGGGTTGAAACCTGCGGTTGTTTTGCTTTCGCTTTCCGTTTGGGGAGTTTTGCTCGGAGTGTTGGGAATGGTTATCGCCCTGCCGGCTACAACATTGCTTACTGCTTATTATAAAAGATTTATTCTAAACGAAAAGACAGACGAGTTGCCCGAAGAAATCAGTCCTCTTCCTGTTGATGTCGTCGAGTAGTTCTCAGAGGTGAAATATCTTTCAACTTGTGTTGCTCTATTTTGTACATGCGGAAAGTTTTTGCAAAGTTTTGTTGATGCAAAAATATTTGTACCTTTGAAACGCAATTTATAATAATACCAATCATGCCAAACAAACAGTACAAAATCGAAAATGATAACGCATTGAATGTCGTTAGCGATCCGGCAGTAGCTTATCACACCAAAGCCACTACAAACAGTTGGAATCCCAATGTTCCATTTTGCGGAACCCAAGAAGAATGGTGGGAGCATTTCCATCGTATCGAAGAAGGAGAATTTACACCATTAGAAGAAGCCAATAGAGAATTTGAACTATGGAAGAAAGAATACCTCGCAAGCCGGTTGAAGTAAGTGATAAATTCAAGTATAGTCGTACACATATTTACGATTACTCTATTGAGACGTTTGGCTATTTTCAAGCTGAACATTACTTACAATTGATTGAAAATGCTCTATCTACGCTGTTTGACTCTTATACGATATACCCTGAATGTCGCCACATTGCAACTAAAAGCCGTATGTATCGTAACATCATACTTGATTCTCACTTGATTATTTACCGCATTACAGATCAGTGCATAGAAGTTTTGGATATTATTCATTCTGCATCGAGCATCGGAAAAATTCGTACTACTCGCAGTATTCGGTTATAATGATTTTTAAAACACGGGTTATTTATCAGTCCGCCTGTTGATGTCGTCGATTAACTCTCGGAGGCGCAACATCTTCGGCTCTTCGTTGCTTTTTAATGAAAATATCGAAACGGTCGGTTGGCCTGAGATACTCAAAATCAACGAATCCTTTTAAGAATTTATTTTCCGGAGTTAAATCGGGTAGGGGAAGGATTTCCCCTTTGGAGGCAGGTGTCCATTTTATGCGTTCCGGTTTCCTGTCTTTTATCAGCATGGTAAGGTAGCTGCTTTCCGTTTTGTTCATACCGATAAAAGTGCCGTCATTTTCTATCGGATAGTAAATTGTTTCAACATTACCACTTATATCAATGAGTCGTATTTCGCCGGCGGTAAAGTAAGCTTTCATATTTCGACCTTTCATCTGATTGAAATAGGTCGAGTCGATTCTTTCTGTTGAAAAAGCATAATTGATAACATGCACTTTGTCGATGGTGCTGTCGTTAAAAAACATGACGATGGTATCGCCCGTCATTTGGTATGTGGTATTCCACAAAATGGGTTCTTTATAGAGGCGCAACGTCGAGTCTTTTGTGTTGAATTGCAGAGAATCGCAAACACCTTGAAAATCATTTCTGAAAAACCTGACACCGTAAAAAGCTTTCATTTCTCTTTCTTTGTCGATGGTTCGCATTTGCAATGTGTCTGCGTGAAGGAAAAGTGAGTCGGCTTGTGAATAATCGATCATTTGTGCCGAATCGGTTGCAAATGCAAATTCGATGGTTTGGTCGAGGAAACCGTAATTGCCGGTTAAGATTACTTTTTGTGCCGTATCGTTCATGAACATATTGCCGAATGCCTCGCTAAAACCGGTTTTTCCGTTATAGGCCAAAGAATCAGCAGTTATAGATTGCGTTTTTTCTTTGTTAAACACTGTTGAGCGTTTATACAACATCGATTCTTCGGTGTCCGTATTATACCAACCGAGACTGGAATAAATGACTCCGCTATCCGATTCGATGACCGAAGGGCCTAAAATAGTGGCTATTTTTGTTTCCGTAGAATATTTCAGTGTGTCGGAAGTCAGCACAAATTGTGGTTTGGTTAATTTTACATTTTTCTTAAAATGGGCAATTTTAGTATCGGGAGAATACTGACCGTATACGGAAGTCAACTCATTGAGTGAGTCGACGAGCATTCCTCCGCCTAAGTAATAACCTATGTTGATGATGCGATCGAAATTGAGACTGTCGGTAAACAGGGTAGTATTTCCGCTTTCCATGCGAACATTGTATCTCATTTTGGCGAGATTTTTATTGCCTTCGTAAATCAGGTAATCTCCAAAAATAAAGACACTGTCGCCTTGTTCCAAACGAACATTGTCGAACGCTTCCAGCATATTCGACTGGTTATAAAGATAAGCGCTGTCGCAATAAAGATAAGCGTCGTTGTGTTTGAATACAACGTTACCATGCGCTACATGCACATCCGGATTTATAGCTTTACGGAAACTTGTGGTGTCGGCATATTCCAATGTGATTCGTGTAGGAGGAGTTTTTTGTGCCGGACTTTTTTGCTGGGTTTGCTGTATCATCCCAAGCGCGGTAGAGCACACAAAAAACAGGCAGAAAATCCCTGTAAGAGATACTTTCCGCCCACTTTTAATTTTTCCTTCTTGCTTATTCTTCACTTTCAATTTTCAATTTTCAATTTTCAATTTTTCACTTCACCCACCCATCTCTTTGGAAATCACAGTTTTTCCAATTTTCGTTAATTCTGATGTATGTTTCTTTTTGCTTTTTGGTAATCCATTTATTGAGTATTTCTTCCCGTTTTTGGTTTTCGACCAACGTTTTTAATATTTGATAGTCATCGGAGATATTTGCTTTGTGCCCTTCTGTTCTTGATTTCAGTCTGACAATAGCTACAACTTCTTTTTGTTGTTTAGGATGAATCATCCTGAAAGGTTTGGAGACATCTCCGACTTTCATAGTATTAATAATTTTACCTATTTCTTGAGGAAGTTCTGATAATTCAAAGCGAGATGTTCCGTGGTTGTTACTTTCTTCTTTACGATTGACCATTAAACCTCTGTTGTTGCGAGTATCTTTGTCGTAAGAAATGTAGGTAGCAGCTTCTCCGAAAGTGAATTTTTCAGCTTTGATTTCGTTGGCGATTGAATCCAATCTTGCAATCGCCTCGTTTATTTCGCTGCTTGAAACTTTAGGTTTCATCAAAATATGGCGTACATTTATTCGGTCGCCTCGTTTTTCTATCAGCTGAATGATATGATACCCATATTCGGATTGTACGATTTTAGAGATTCTTTTTGGATCGTTTAATGAGAATGCTACGGCAGCAAACTCCGGATCCAACGTTCCTTTTCCTAAAAACCCGAGTTCTCCTCCGCGGAGATATGAACCCAGATCTTCGGAGTACAAACGCGCTTGCGTTGCAAATTCGTTTTCTCCTTTGTGTACTTTGTCGGTAATCTCTCTCAGTCTGTCTTTTATCCGGTCGATTTCTTGAAGTGGAATTTTAGGTTCGATGGTGACAATTTCTACTTCAACGGTTGTCGGAATAAATGGCAAACTGTCTTGAGGAAGTTTGGAATAAAACCGGCGCACATCGCTTGGTGTTAATTTGATGTCTCCCACAATTTTTTGTTGCATTTGCTGCACAACTTGCTGGTCGCGTACTGTCTTGCGTAATTCTTCCCTGATTTGGGCAATCGATTTAGTAAAATACTCTTCTAATTTTTCTTTTGAACCGATTTGATTAATCATGAAATTAATCCGACGTTCTACTTGTTGTAAAACTTGCGATTCGTTGGCATATATACTGTCTAACGCTGCCTGATGCAAGAATAATTTTTGAACGGCCATTTGCTCCGGAATCAAACAATAAGGATCTCCGCTTAATCGTTCTCCTTCAGCTAATAATTGCAACCGGGCATTTTCTACTTCTGATTTCAAAATGGCCTCATCACCTACAACCCAAACAATTTCGTCGATGATATTATCTTGCGCTTTGGTCGGCATAGAGATGCATACGGCCACAAGCATTATGCAATAAATGATGATAGATGTTTTTTTCATTCTTTATGAAATTTTATTTTTCCTTTTTTCAATGCTTTATTATACAAGTCGTTTTCTACGTTTCTGATAAAATCAGCTTTTTTCTGATTTATCAAGATTTCTCTGATGTATGGTTCTGCATATTCTACCGGTTCAAAATCGCCCGGTCGCAGATAATTAAGTATGTTGATGAAATAGTAAAAACTACTGTCTCTCAATTCAATGTGCTTTTGTTGCAGACTTCCTTCTAACTTTCCTGCCGGTAATTTGTCTTTGACAGATTCCAATCTCACCCAATGGTCGAGGAAGTCATCATAGCTTACAGCATTTTTTACGATATATTTATCCAAGTTTTCAATATCGCTCGGTTTCGTTGATTTATACCAAACTCTAACCTTTTCTATGTTGGGAGCCTCTGAAGGAATTTTCAAAAACATTCCTTTTATCAGCGGATTATCTAATTTGAAATTCTCTTTATGCTCTTCGTAATATTGTTTGATGTCTTTTTGTGAAACAGTTTTTGATAACTTTTCCTGAACTAATTGTTCCTGATACCTGTAAATAACCAATGATTGCCGGTAATTCTCCACAAGACGTTCGATTTCTTCTTTGTCGGCAACATTTTCATTAGCTATTTCATACATCAATCTTTCTTGTATCCATAATTGAATGAAATTCTCAGCGAATATCAGGCTGTCTTGTTTGGAAACTCCTTTTGGGAGATATGACTCCAGTTCTTCTACAGTTAACACCTGATTTCCCAAGGCTACAATAATACCTTTGCTCACCTCCTCCGTTTGTTGTTTACAGGCAGAAAAGGTGAGCAAAGATAATATGACAAGGGCAATTTTTCCTCTCATAAAAGGTTAAAGTTTGTCATTTAACGGAATTTACCACGTCTTCATAAATAATAACAGGATATTTTTTATTGAGCGTTGAAATCCATTCGTTTTCAAGATAATTCTGATAATCTGTAATTACAAGACCTCTTACATCAGTGTATTCTTCAGGAGCATTTAATATTTTTCCGATAATGAAAGTTACAGGGAGATTAATAGCAGGCTTAGCTACTGTTCCGGTTTTGAAAATGTATTGATCTACAAACGCATTTCCTCCCGGAGCACATAAAACTCTTTCTAATCTGAGATTTCCCGTACCACCATAAGTAGCATACAAAAATTTGGCTGCGTCTTCGGAATTCATTTTAGCTATTTGCTTTTTCATTGTCTTCATAGCCTTTTCGTCTTTGCAATGCACGACGAAACCTTTGAAATGAGGTTTTTCCCAAGCGTAATCTGCTCTGTTGTTACTGAAAAAAGTTTCAAGACCGGTAGTGTCTTTAGATGCTTTATCCCAAACTTCGTTGTTACTTACTTCGAATAGTAAGATTCCGTCCCGGTATTCATTCATCAAGTTTTTGAAATCAGGATGTCTGTTTTCCAATCCTCTATCTTCTTCCGAAAGCAACGATTTGTGTTCGAATGACCTCAGCTTTTCTTGCAGGAATGCAGTCGACAATTTGTTGAAATTAGAATTGAGATTTGCTTTTAAGTAAACAATAAAATTGCTTATTTTATAAGGGGTGTTTCCGGCCAAGAAAAGCACCGATTCGTCGTTTTCGAAAGCAGCAATAAACGCCTCGTCTGTTGGAAAAACGGTATTCGCTTTTTCCATTAATGCTTTATATGCCGATTCATTGGGCGAAAACCCACTGTTTTTTTTCATTTTTTCGATAGCCGGTCTGTTTAACGCCATCGCTCTGTCGCTTCTTTCTATTCTGGAGATTAATTCTGCTCTTTTTTCTTCGAAAGATGGAATCGGCTTTTTATCGATAAGTTTAATGATATGGAATCCAAATTGAGAACGTACCGGTTTAGAAATGTCACCGGGATTTTGTAATGCAAAAGCAGCATTTTGAAATTCCGGAACCATTGCACCGAAACCAAACCAAGAGAGATTACCGCCACGACTTCCGGAACCTTTATCGTCTGAATATTGTCTTGCCAATTCTGCGAAATCTTCACCGTTAACGGCAAGTCGATAAATAGAGTCGATTTTATTGATAGCATCGGTTACGGCAACTGTGTCGGCTCCTTGTGGTACCATGATTAGAATATGGGATGCGTTAAGCAAAAATCCCGGATCTTGTTGTCTTGCATTGACTTTAAGCAGGTGATACCCGAAAGCACTTTGAACCGGACGGCTTACTTTTCCGACAGGAGTGTTAAACATAACATCTTCCAAAGCTCCCGGTAATTGGAATATAGATGCCCATCCTAAAAGTCCGGGTTGTTTAGCTGTTCTCGATCTTTCATCGTTGGAAAATTCTTGTACGAGTTTTTCGAATTTTTCTCCTTTGAGTATTCTTTTATAAATAGCATCTGCCACTTTATATACTTCAAGGGTGTCTGCCGGAAAGAATGGCCCCGGTCGTCCTGCCTCTTCGTTTTGAGTTTTTTTAGGAATATTTAGCATCAAATGGCTGACTTCGACAAATTCTTTAGAACGTTCGTACAGCATTTTTACCAAATCTTCGTCAATAGGCATTTCTGAGACATACGGCTTGGCCAATTGTGCCCGGTATTCGTTTAATTCTTTAAGAAATGCTTGGGTAGTGTCGATGCCTTGTGTTTCGGCTTCGGCTACCTTTAATTTAAAGTTTTTGAATAATTCCACATACTCCAGCAAAGTTTTCTGATCGATAACCTGCTCATTGTTGTTCTTTTTGTAGATGTACTCGAATTCAGACTTTTTAATGTCCTTTCCGTTGATTTGCATGATTACCGGATCTGTTGTCTGAGCAATCATTGCCATGGAGAAAAAAAAGAATCCTAAAATTAAAAACTGTCTTTTCATGTAATTATAATGTTTTTTAAATTTATCACCTCTATGTAAACGAAAGAATTTGAATAAAATTGTATTATGCTCTATAACTGCTATAATTTGGTGCCTCTTGAGTAATTGCAACATCGTGCGGATGACTTTCTGCCATTCCGGCATTGGTAATCCTTGTGAATTTAGCTTGTTGTAAAGCTTTGATGTTATTTGCACCACAGTAACCCATACCTGCCCGTAAGCCTCCGACCATCTGATAAATCACCTCAAAGAGTGAGCCTTTGAATGGAACGCGAGCAGCGATTCCTTCCGGAACCAATTTCTTGATGTCGTCTTCCACATCTTGGAAATAACGGTCTTTGGAGCCTTTTTGCATAGCCTCTAAAGAACCCATTCCGCGATAGGATTTGAATTTACGACCGTTGTATATAATGGTTTCTCCGGGAGATTCTTCTACTCCGGCCAATAGCGAACCCATCATCACGGAAGAACCACCGGCAGCAATGGCTTTGACAATATCTCCCGAATAACGCAATCCTCCGTCGGCAATGATTGGAATATCTTTTCCTCTCAGTGCTTTCGCCACATCGTAAATAGCCGAAAGTTGAGGTACGCCAACTCCTGCAATCACGCGGGTTGTACAGATAGAGCCCGGACCGATGCCTACTTTAACTGCGTCTGCTCCTGCTTTTACAAGCATTTGTGCTGCATCTCCGGTGGCAATATTTCCAACGATAATGTCTACCTCAGGAAAGCGTTTTTTAGCATTTTTCAATACCTCGACAACGCCTTTAGAATGGCCATGCGCCGTATCGATTACAATAGCGTCGGAACCGGCCTCGATTAACGCCTCAATTCTATCGAAAGTATCTACGGTTACGCCTACTCCGGCAGCAACGCGCAAACGCCCTTGAGAATCTTTGCAGGCGGAAGGTTTGTCTTTGGCTTTTGTAATATCTTTATAGGTAATTAATCCAATCAATTTATTCTTGGAATCAACAACCGGTAATTTTTCGATTTTATATTGTTGCAGGATTTCTGCTGCGGATTCGAGGTTGGTCGATTGCGTAGTGGTAATCAGTTTTTCTTTGGTCATCACCTCATCAACTAACAAATCCATATCGCGTTGAAATCTCAAATCTCGATTCGTAACAATTCCCACCAGACGGTGCTCGTCATCAACAACCGGAATGCCGCCGATTTTGTATTCTGCCATTAAATCCAACGCCTCACCAACGGTTTTACCTCTTTTGATGCTTACAGGATTGGAAATCATCCCATTTTCAGCACGTTTTACCGACCGAACTTGTTTGGCTTGTTCTTCAATCGTCATGTTTTTGTGAATGACACCTATTCCTCCTTCCCTTGCGATAGCGATTGCTAACTTGACTTCCGTAACCGTATCCATAGCAGCCGAAACCATCGGAATGTTGAGTCGAATGTTTCTTGAAAAATTCGTCGTGAGATCGACGTTACGAGGTAATACTTCTGAGTAAGCGGGAATTAACAATACATCGTCGAATGTTAATCCATCCATGATAACTTTGTCTGCAATAAATGACATAGAGAAATATGCGTTAAAATTTTATTGCGTGCAAATGTAGGCATTTTTTTTCAGAAAAATGGTTTTATCTTTAAACAAATCTCAAAATGCCAAATCTTTCAATACTTTATACGCAACGGGGCAAGTATAACTATTTTTTACCGTCAGGTTGTAAATTTGCACGAACTTTTTTCTATCGGTATGCGGATATTCCCGGCAAGCTTTGGGGCGATGTTCGTAAATCGAACAATAATTATCGGGCATCAGGAATGGGCAAGGCATCGATTGGAAAACATAATCCTTGTCTTCGTCTACGTTTAAATATTGAGAAACTACCTCGGAGGGCTTTATCCGTAAAGCCTTGGCCATCCGTTCAATATCTTTGTCATATATCGCAGGGCCTAATGTGCGGCAACAATTAGCGCATTGCAAACAATCGGTTGCGGCAGAATGAATTTCATGGAGAGAATGTATTTCTTCATCCATTTTCTCCAGTCGTTTTTTATTTTTCTTGTAAAATTGCTTGAAAACAGGTTCGGCTTTGGCTGCAAGCATTTTTAGTTGGCTAATGCCGAACGTTGTTTCTTCGGAAGTAATCATCAACACTTGATATTCAATTCACTCAAAATAGCTTTGATTTTTTCGTAAGTGGTGATGCGCGTTGGAACCAAAGGTAAACGAAGTTTATTTTCGATATATCCCATCATGCTCAACATACTTTTTACTCCGGCAGGATTACCATCTACAAACAGCAACTCAAAAAGTTCGGTAAAACTGTGATGAATGGTCAGCGCATTGGCATAATCACCTGCTAAAGCCAATCGCACCATGCGACTGAATTCTTTCGGGAAAGCGTTGCCTATCACAGAGATAACACCAACAGCACCCAAGGTAATCAGAGGAAAAGTAATTCCGTCGTCTCCCGATATTACTTCAAAGTTTTTAGGTTTGTTTTTGATAATATCATCCATTTGAGTGATATTCCCCGATGCTTCTTTGATGGCGACCACATTTTCACAATCACGCGCAATACGCAATGTAGTTTCAGCGGTCATGTTTACGCCGGTTCTTCCCGGAACGTTGTATAAAACAATTGGCAATTTTGTTGCTGCGGAAACAGCTTTATAATGCTGATAAATACCTTCTTGAGAGGGTTTATTATAATACGGACAAACAGAAAGAATAGCATCGATGCCGGAATAATTGTCCTTTTTCAACCTGTCAACGACATCTTTGGTATTGTTACTGCCAACTCCAAGTACAATAGGAATTTGGCCTTTCACACGACTAACTACTAACTTTGTGATTTCAGCTTGTTCTTCGGCGCTCAAAGTGGCCGTTTCTCCCGTTGATCCACAAACCACCAAGTAATCGGTGCCATTTTGTAGTTGGTGATCAACCAGCCGCATCAAGGCATTGTAATCTACGCTTTCATCTTCTTTGAACGGGGTAATTAAAGCAACTCCCATTCCTCTTAAATTGATTTGTCCCATATAAGTTGATAAACGATTCCGCAAAAGTACAAAAAACATACTTTAATTTGGCATTATTCGAGAAAATAAAAAATAAAACAATAACTTTGCAATAGTTATAATTGAAGAAATGCGTAATATTTTACTGATAACATTGTTGTTATTTTGCTCTCTTTCAGCTTTTTGCGAGGGTTATATGTTTCGTATCGAACTCAAAGACAAGGGAAATCCTCCTTATACGATAGAAAATCCGTTGTCGTATTTATCTGAAAAATCAATAGAAAGAAGACTGTGGCAAGGAATTGCTATCGACAGTACTGATTTTCCCATCGATCCGCTTTATTTGGAAGAAATCAAAGTAACCGGAGCATTAATCAAGGCAACGAGCAAATGGGTAAAAACCGTTACGGTATATCTTCCTGATTCCTCGGCCGTCCCTGCACTGAAAAGTTTGATTTTTGTAGATACGCTTTATTGTGTCAGGAAAGGAAGTTTGTCTCCAACTTTACTTAATCCGGAACAAAATGAGTTTGTAGTTTTCGAATCGCCCGATTATTCTCTTTCGACAGATGGGAATATATATGGAGAAGGATATACTCAAATAAATATGCTGAATGGAATTTTACTTCACGATGCCGGATTTAAGGGCAAAGGTATGTCAATTGCGGTATTAGATAATGGTTTTCTAAACAGCGATTTGATTCCGGCGTTCGATTTTGGCAGAATAAAAGAAGTTAGGGACTTTACACACAAGTCGATAAATCCCTTAAGAGGAACGGAAGGGCATGGAACAACAGTGTTGTCTTGTATGCTCGCCAATCAGCAAGGAGTAATGGTCGGAACGGCTCCTGAGGCAGATTATTATTTATTCAAAACCGAAGTTGAGAAAGAAGAATTTCCTGTAGAAGAAGATTATTGGGTTGCTGCCATGGAATATGCGGATAGCATTGGTATTGATGTAGTTAACACTTCTTTGGGCTATTCTACATTCGATGACCCATCGATGAATCATACACATGAGCAATTAGACGGGCGCACAATACCGGCAAGCCGAGCTGCAGCCATGGCCGGAAACAAAGGAATGTTGGTTTTCAATTCGGCCGGAAACGAAGGAAATAAGTCATGGGGTAAAATAACTGTTCCGAGCGATGCGGATAATATCATAACTGTGGGTGCCGTCAATGCCCAAGGTGTTATTGCTGATTTTTCTTCTCGCGGGCCTTCTGCCGATGGACGAGTCAAACCTGATTTATGCGCTATGGGAGAATCTGCTGCCATCATCGGAGTCAATGGAAATGTATCTCGTTCCAGCGGAACGTCTTTTGCATCACCGATTTTAACAGGGATGGGTGCCTGTTTATGGCAAGCATTGCCACACAAAACGAGCAAAGAAATAATCGCTTTGATGAAAAGTGTTGGTGATAGATATGCAAATCCTGATTTTGAGTATGGATACGGAATTCCTGATGTGGGCAAAGCGTATACCGAAAACGTTACGGATATTTTCGAAGTTGCCAAAAGTAATACATTGCTTTTCTTTGATACGATAACAGGTTATTTATATGCAAAAAATGCAGATTGCGAGAAAGTTAGCTTGATGATTTTTAATGTGCAAGGGCAGCTGACTATCCAAAACAAAGATATAACAATGCCTCTCGATTTAAACAATCTGAATCAGGGCATATACATTGCCTACATCCGGCAAGGAGATAAACAAGCCGTACAAAAATTTCTCAAATGGTGAATGCCCTTTCTTTATCCCAATTAAACCGGCTTGTCAGCGAAGTTGTTAAAGAAAATTTTCCGGAAACGTACTGGCTAATCGCAGAAACAAGCGATGTGAGAGTGAATCATTCTAACGGACATTGTTATCTCGAATTTATTGAAAAAAACGAATCAACAGGTGCCGTAATCGCCAAAGCCAGAGGGTATATGTGGAATAATATCTTCAGGATGATTAAGCCTTATTTTGAAGAAACGACCAAACAAAGTTTTACTTCCGGATTGAAAATTTTGGTGCGTGCGAGTATTGATTTTCATGAATTATACGGCTATGGATTAACTGTTTACGATATTGACCCTACTTACACCTTAGGCGATTTACAACGCAAACGGCAAGAAATTATCAACCGTTTGGAGGAAGAAGGAATTTTAACAATGAATAAAGAATTGGTTTTTCCTTCAATTCCTCAGCGTATTGCAATTATTTCTTCGCCTACTGCTGCCGGTTACGAAGATTTTTCAGAACATTTGAACAATAATAAATACGGATTTGTTTTCTATCCTAAATTATTTCCTGCCCTGATGCAAGGAGAACAAACGGAATCTTCTGTTATCAAGGCATTGGATAAAATATATCAACATCAGGAAGCTTTCGATGCTGTAGCCATCATCAGAGGCGGAGGAGCCACATCCGACTTGTCATCTTTCGATTCTTATTTGTTAGCAGCCAATTGCGCCCAGTTTCCGTTGCCCATCATCACCGGAATCGGCCACGAAAGAGATGATACTGTTTTAGATATAGTTGCCTATCACAGAGCCAAAACGCCTACCGCAGTAGCAGATTTTCTTATTGAAAAAACGGAAGAAACATACAATGAGCTAATGGATTTAGAAGATAGCATCATTTCCGGAACGACGCAAATATTAAATCAAGCCAATCAGAACTTGCAAAATTTGTCAATGCGTATTCCCAATGCAGCTTTATCTCTCTTGGAAAAACAATCTGCCGGTTTGGAATTATATAAGGTAAGACTACAACATGCCGTAAAAAACAGACTGAACGAGGCCGAATCTCAACTCAAAGAAAAAGAGGCTTTTATCAAATTATCTTCTCCCGAATATATCTTGAACAAAGGATATTCCATCACACTCAAAAATGGTAAAGCTGTGAAAAATGCCACTGATTTGAAACGCGGAGACCGGATTTCAACGAAACTAAGCATAGGAGAAATTCAGAGTGTTGTTGAATAATTGTCCGTAGGACAACATCTGAATAACCATAGGTTTTAACCTGTGGTAAATATGCGAAATCCTGCCAAATTGTCACTTTTAAAACAAAGGCAAGCCTTTTGTTGTTAAAAAAAGGTACGCGATACTACGGTGCGCGGTGCATGAAAATTTTTGCATCGTGCACTTTGTAGCGTATACCATTCACCTAAAATAAAAAAATATGAACTTTAATAATTTCACAATTAAATCACAAGAGGCTGTTCAAAAGGCGATTGACTTAACAAGAAGTAACAATCAGCAATCTATTGAACCGGCTCATTTAATGAAAGCCATTTTGGAAGAAGGAGAGAATATCACCAATTTCATCTTCCAAAAGTTGGGTGTAAATATCCAAAACATCAATGTAATTTTGGATAGAGAGATAGAATCTTTCCCGAAAGTATCGGGCGGAGAACCCTTTTTAAGTCGCGAAACAAATACCGTATTACAAAAGGCGGTCGATTATTGCAAAAAAATGGGCGACCAGTATGTTTCTTTGGAACATCTTATTTTAGCGCTGTTTTCTGAAAAAAGTTCCGTTTCTAACATTCTGAAAGATGCAGGAGTGACGGAAAAAGAACTGAAAGCGGCCATCGATGCGCTTCGCCAAGGAAACAAAGTAACCAATCAATCTGCCGAAGATACCTATCAGTCCTTATCCAAATATGCGATTAATTTGAATGAAAGGGCGCGTTCGGGAAAGCTTGACCCCGTTATCGGACGCGATGAAGAAATTCGTCGGGTACTCCAAATCCTAAGTCGCAGAACAAAAAACAATCCGATTTTAATCGGTGAACCCGGAACCGGTAAAACGGCCATTGCCGAAGGTTTGGCTCACCGTATCGTGCGTGGTGATGTGCCCGACAACCTGAAATCCAAACAAATTTATTCGTTGGATATGGGTGCATTGATTGCCGGAGCCAAGTATAAAGGTGAATTTGAGGAACGTCTGAAATCGGTTGTCAACGAAGTAACGCAATCCGACGGAGAAATTATTCTCTTTATCGACGAAATCCACACCTTGGTTGGTGCCGGAAAAAGCGAGGGAGCCATGGACGCCGCCAATATTCTCAAACCGGCTTTGGCGCGTGGCGAATTGCGCTCTATCGGAGCAACCACTTTGGATGAATATCAAAAATATTTCGAAAAAGACAAAGCTTTGGAACGCCGTTTCCAAACAGTAATGGTCGATGAACCGAGCGAAGCCGATACTGTTTCTATTTTGCGCGGGTTGAAAGAAAAATACGAAAATCATCACAAAATCCGTATCAAAGACGATGCGATTATTGCTGCCGTTCAACTTTCGAGCAGGTATATTACCGACCGTTTCTTGCCGGATAAAGCCATCGATTTGATGGATGAGGCTGCCGCCCGTTTGCGTATGCAAGTCGATTCCGTTCCTGAAGCATTGGACGAAATTATCCGGAGAATCACTCAATTGGAAATTGAACGCGAGGCCATCAAAAGGGAAAAAGATACGGTCAAATTGGAATATCTCAATAAAGAAATTGCCGATTTGAAAGAAGAAGAAAGTAAATTCAATGCGAAGTGGCAATCCGAAAAAGAGATTATCAATAAAATCCAACAGAACAAAATAGAAATCGAAGACTTGAAATATCAGGCAGAACGTGCCGAACGTGAAGGAGATTACGGAAAGGTTGCCGAAATCCGCTACGGAAGATTGAAACAAAAAGAGGAAGAAATCGATAAATTCCAGCAAGAATTAAATCAGATGCAAGGTTCTTCGGCAATGATTAAGGAAGAAGTCGATTCGGATGATATTGCCGATGTGGTTTCTAAATGGACGGGTATTCCTGTCGGGAAAATGATGCAAAGCGAAACCGAAAAACTTTTGCATTTGGAAGACGAATTGCACGAAAGAGTCGTTGGACAAGACGAGGCCATTACTGCTGTTTCGGATGCTGTGCGTCGCAGCCGCGCAGGATTGCAAGATCCCAAACGGCCGATCGGGTCGTTTATTTTCCTCGGTACGACCGGTGTGGGTAAAACGGAATTGGCAAAAGCCTTGGCCGAATATTTATTCGACAACGAAAATATGATGACTCGCATCGACATGAGCGAATATCAGGAAAAATTCAGTGTTACCCGCTTGATCGGTTCTCCTCCGGGATATGTCGGTTATGAAGAAGGCGGACAACTGACGGAGGCTGTTCGTCGCAAGCCTTATTCGGTGGTGCTTTTCGACGAAATCGAAAAAGCGCATCCCGACGTGTTCAATGTTTTGTTGCAAGTGTTGGATGATGGCCGCTTAACAGACAATAAAGGACGGGTAGTGAATTTCAAAAATACGATAATCATTATGACGTCGAATATGGGTTCGCAAATTATCCGCGAAAACTTTGAGAAGATTAATTCTTCCAACCGAGAAACAATTGTCGAAAACACGAAAGCCGAAGTCTTGGATTTACTGAAACAAACCGTTCGTCCGGAGTTTTTGAACCGTATAGACGAAATTATTATGTTCGCTCCTTTGGATGAAAAGGAAATCAAAGAAATTGTGTTGATGCAGTTGAAAGGAATTTCTAAAAATCTGGAACAGAGCGGAATATTTCTTCAATATACTGATACTGCGGTCGATTTTATTGCCGAAGAAGGATATGATCCGCAGTTTGGGGCACGTCCGGTGAAAAGGGTTATCCAAAAATATGTTTTGAATCAATTATCGAAAGAAATTTTGTCGCAAAATATCGATCGAAACAAACCGATTATAATAGATAAAACGGGTGATAATTTGATATTCAAAAATGAATAACTGCTCACAATTGTTGAAAGAACGCGGATGACGCGGATAGCGCAGATTTTCACGGATAATAAATATAAAAATCCGCGTAAATCTGCGCTATCCGCGTCATCCGCGTTCAAAAAACTTTCGAGGCAACTTTTTTGCATTATTGTTTTTCGGAAAATTTCAATACCTTTGCTTTTTCTCAAAAAACAAATACATTAAAATTATTAAGAAAAAGCATGAAACGTACGAAATTCTCAATTGTTGTTATTGCCCTTATGGCGGTTGTTTGCATGTCTGTAGAGGCACAAACCGGATATAGAAATCCGGTAATCCCCGGTTTTAATCCGGATCCAAGTGTTTGTCGCGTCGGTGATGATTATTATTTGGTAACTTCTTCCTTTGAATATTTTCCGGGATTACCGATTTATCACAGTAAAGACCTTGTCAATTGGAAACAAATAGGACATTGCTTGACTCGCGATTCGCAGTTACCATTGCATCAAGTGCCTGCTTCGGGTGGTTTGTTTGCACCTTCCATACGTTATCACGAGGGCCTGTTTTATGTCATCTGTACCAATGTGTCGGCAGGAGGTAATTTCTACTGTACTACAACAGATCCGGCAGGACCTTGGAGCGAACCGATTTGGGTGGCAATAGACAGTATCGACCCAGATATTTTCTGGGATGAAGACGGTACGACATATTTTGTAACACAGGGTAACGAAGGAATCCGTGTTACTCCGATAGATATTAAAACGGGTAAAGTGCTTGGCCCAGAACGACTTGTTTGGGGCGGCACCGGTGGACGTTTTCCCGAAGCTCCCCACGTTTACAAAAAAGATGGTTTTTATTACTTGATGATAGGCGAAGGTGGTACCGAATATATGCACAGTGCTACTATTGCACGAAGTAGAAGCATTTATGGGCCTTACGATTCTTGCCCGTTGAATCCGATATTGACGCATGCCAACCGAATTGCTCAAGGATTTCCGATTCAAGGTGTTGGTCATGCCGACCTCGTACAAACTCAAGATGGTTCGTGGTGGATGGTTTTCCTTGGTTTCAGGGTTACACAGGTATATACCTATTATCATATACTTGGTCGCGAAACATACCTTGCTCCTGTGGATTGGCCAACAAATGGCTGGCCTCAAGTAAACGGCAACGGAACGATAAGTATAAATATGGAAGTTTCGACCTTGCCTTTACATCCTTTCGAAAAAGCGCCTGTGCGTGTAGATTTCGATAAAGATAAATTGGGCTTTGAATGGCAATATCTGCGAAATCCGATAAGAGAAAATTATTCTTTGACAGAGAGAAAAGGCCATTTTCGCATTACAGCATCTCCATTTACTTTAGATGAAACGGAGACTGTTTCATTCATTGGTCGTCGTCAAACAGAACATGATTTTACGGCAACTACTTCGTTGGAGTTTCAATCATCCGAAGATAATGAGGAGGCTGGTATGACTCTGATTCAAAACAATACGCATCATTACGATTTACTGTTGAAAAGAGCAGGCAATAAAAATCTTGTTCAATTGCGTCTTCGTTTGGGTTCTATTTCGTTTGTTATAGCGGAGCAAATTGTAGATGGTAATAAGATTTTATTCAGAATAAAAGGAAATCCTTATCAATACGCATTCTCTTTTGCAGATCCTAAAACACAGCAATTTGCCGAATTAGGCAGATTAGATACCCGTTATTTGGCTACAGAAGTAGCAGGCGGATTCACAGGAGTAATGATAGGTTTATACACCTCTTCCAACGGAAAACCCACCCAAGCAAAAGCATTTTACGATTGGTTTGATTATCAAACGGAATAGTGTGACGTATAAATCTTATTATTGAAATAAACTTGTAAATAAAACATAAATACTGTGTCTAAGGTTATTGTTGAAACTCCTTTAATGCGCCAATATTTCGAAATTAAATCGAAACATCCCGGCGCAATTCTTCTTTTCAGGGTGGGCGATTTTTACGAAACATTTTCGGAAGATGCTATTTCCGCTTCTGAAATATTGGGTATTACGCTTACGCGGAGGGCAAACGGTGCGGCGCAATTTGTCGAATTAGCCGGATTTCCTCACCATGCTTTAGATACTTACTTACCCAAATTGGTTCGTGCCGGAAAACGAGTGGCAATTTGCGACCAATTGGAAGATCCGAAATTGACCAAAAAGTTGGTAAAAAGAGGAATCACCGAGTTGGTAACTCCCGGAGTTTCGATTAATGATAATGTGCTGAATCACAGAGAAAACAATTTTTTAGCAGCGGTTCATTTCAATAAAAGTATTTGTGGTGTTGCTTTTTTGGATATTTCTACCGGAGAGTTTTTGACGGCACAAGGCCCTGCGGATTATGTAGATAAGTTGCTGAATAATTTTTCTCCGAAAGAAGTACTTTTTGAAAGGAATAAACGGAAACAATTTGAAGAATCTTTTGGAACCAAATTTCTGACTTTCGAAATGGAAGATTGGGTTTTTACCGAAGATTGCGCTCGCGACCGTTTGACGAAACAATTCGAAACCAAAAACCTGAAAGGATTCGGAGTGAATAATCTAACGGAAGCGATTGTTGCCTCCGGAGCAATTTTGCACTATTTAGACCTCACTCAACACACACAGATAGGTCATATAACTTCGCTTTCCCGCATAGAAGAAGACCGCTATGTGCGATTAGACAAATATACCGCCCGCAGTTTGGAATTATTGGATACGATGAACGAAGGTGGAAAATCGTTGTTGAGTGTTTTAGACAAAACAACGACTCCCATGGGTGCCCGCATGCTGAAACGTTGGATTATATTTCCTTTGAAAGAGGTTAAATTGATTGAAGACAGATTGTCGGTTGTGGAATATTTTTTCCGCAATCCGGAAATGAAAGACTTATTGGATCAACAACTCAGTTTGATAGGCGATTTGGAACGTATCATTTCTAAAGTGGCTGTCGGAAGAGTAAATCCGCGGGAAGTCGTACAACTAAAAGTCGCTTTGAATGCTATTGAGCCCATCAAAGAAGTCTGCTTGAATTCAGATGATGAAAGCCTCCGCAGGATTGGCGATCAATTAAATATTTGCCGGTTAATCAGGGATAAAATCGAGCGGGAAATAGCACCGGATCCACCTGTTTTATTGAGTAAAGGAAGTACAATCCGTCATGGCGTAAATGCGGAACTTGATGAATTGCGGCAAATAGCGTATTCCGGTAAAGACTACCTGCTTCAAATTCAACAACGCGAAAGCGAGCGGACAGGCATTCCGTCTTTGAAAGTGAGTTATAATAATGTGTTTGGTTACTATATTGAAGTACGGCATACCCATAAGGATAAGGTGCCTTCGGATTGGATTCGCAAACAAACCTTGGTTAATGCAGAACGTTACATTACCGAAGAACTCAAAGTGTATGAAGAAAAAATATTGGGTGCGGAAGATAAAATCCTCGCATTAGAATCTAAATTATTTAACGATTTGATATTGGAGTTGATGAGTTATATTGCTCCCATTCAGACGAATGCCAATTTGATTGCCAATTTGGATTGTTTGTTGTCGTTCGCTAAGTCTGCTCAACAAAACAAATATATGCGTCCGGTAATTGAAGATGGAGATGCACTCGATATTAAGGGCGGCCGGCATCCAGTTATTGAAAAGCAACTCCCTCTGGGAGAGCCTTATATTGCTAACGACGTTTATTTGGATAACACAACGCAACAGATTATTATCATTACCGGACCGAATATGGCGGGTAAATCTGCACTCTTGCGGCAAACGGCATTGATAACTTTAATGGCTCAAATCGGTTCTTTTGTCCCGGCCGAGTCGGCAAAAATCGGTTTGGTCGATAAAATTTTCACAAGGGTAGGGGCGAGCGATAATATTTCGTTAGGAGAATCGACTTTCATGGTTGAAATGAACGAGGCATCCGATATTCTGAACAATATTTCTTCCCGCAGTCTGATTTTGTTTGATGAATTAGGTCGTGGAACTTCTACCTACGACGGCATTTCCATTGCCTGGTCGATTGTAGAATATATTCATGAACATCCCAAGGCAAGGGCAAAAACGCTTTTTGCTACGCACTATCATGAATTAAACGAGATGGAAAAATCTTTCAAGCGCATTAAAAATTACAATGTGTCTGTAAAAGAGGTCGATAACAAAGTGATTTTTCTGCGTAAATTAGTCAAAGGTGGAAGTGAACACAGTTTTGGTATTCATGTGGCTAAAATGGCAGGAATGCCTCAAAGTATTGTGAAACGTTCAAACGAAATCTTATCTCAATTAGAAACGGATAACCGCAAAATGGGTATAGCCAAGCCGATGAAGAAAATTTCTTCCGAACGGGAAGGCTTTCAACTCAGTTTCTTCCAGTTAGACGACCCTGTACTTTCGCAAGTTCGTGATGAAATCAATAATTTAGACATCAATAATCTAACTCCGGTTGAGGCTTTGAATAAACTGAATGAAATCAAGCGGATATTGAAAGGAAAATAAAATAAAAGAAGAGGCTGTCACACTTTTAGGACAACCTCTTTGCTCTTGTCATTCCAAACGTAGTGAGGAATCTTATGATAACGCAGCAATCGCCGAACCAACCAAATTAGGATCAGACATTTCGTCGATAATCGCAACACTTACTCCGGCAGGTAATAAGTTTTGCAATTCTTTTGCAACAAGTTCTTTGTAATACGGTTTGTTGTTTTGATGCTTACTCCAAAAAACGCTACCATCTGCCGCCAGACAAATATTTTTGATTGATTTTTCCTGTGCGACTAACACTTGCACCAAACCTGCCAAAGAAGCAGCAACAAGTTTAGCCGACCTGTCTTCAATCCAACGGGCAACAGCTACTTTTTCTTCCGAGTATTCATCAGGATTTCTAATCATTTTGGCTAAATCTCCGCCATCAAAATCGTATTTGATTTTTTCTTCGCAGAAAACCATCTTGAAAATTTCTCCTAAATATCCTCCGGAAATTGCTTTTTCGAAACGTTGAAATCCTTTGTTATTCGACATAGCATCGACCAAACCATCTATGACTGTCAAATAAGGAGGTTGGAAGTTGCCGGATTCAAGATTGACAGGAATTAAGCTGGTTTCTTTGCTGTCTAATTTTTCAATCTTGTTCAAAGGCATTAAACTTGCCATATTGGTACCGGTTCCAACAATCAGACCTATATAAGAATCGTAACGTGTACCGCCTAAACCACCAAACATACAAGCCACCGTGTCATTGAGAACTTTGATGTTTTTGAAATTTGCATTAATGTCTTTATAGCTATTTAAGTATTGCAAAAGTGTTTCGCCAACAACATTATTGTCTTTCGGGTATTCTTCTTCTCCGCGCATATCAGAAATATAAATTCCTTTTGTCCATTTCAAAAGTGTAGCATCGCCATTTTTTTCGCATCGTGCAGGATAGGAAAAACAATAGCCAATATTTTCTACACTTTTGTCAAGCATTTTGAGTTTACTGATAGCAAATGCCATTGCTGCATAGAGGGACTGTTGATTAAAACCGTTGGTTTCTACAGCAGAAAGCGGTCTTGTTATCATTTCCAAATATGGCTTGCCTTCTTCTTCTTTAACTTTCTCAATTTCGCCATCTTTGTTTAACTTTGTAATAGTAGCTCTGTTTTTCGTAGGGTTGCCGTTTTTAAATTCAACGACAGCAGCTCTAAAATTGGTACCGCCCCAATCAAGTGCAAGCACTTTGCCATTAAGAATGACATCACTTTTGGTAATGTACGTAGGAATGGCCTTAATTTCCATACCGTCTTTTTTAAGACCTTCTTCGATTTTTACTTGAAGATTGTTTGCAATGTTTTTCAATTCTTCGGTTGTCAGGGCAAAAATGTTCTCTTTCATACTACAATTGTTTTTATGGATTAGTTTATATGTTATATGCCGGAATCTTTGTTTTTCTCTTTACTTTTTAATTCTTTCATGTCATTTTCAATCTGTGCCAAAATTTCTTTTGTTTCATTTGAATGGGGAAGTGTTGGCTTGCCATATATCAAAATAGAGTCATAAGGAACAATTAAGCTATCGCCTTTAGGCATGATTCTTCCCATTCCAAACATATACGCAGGAACGTATTTCACATCGGGGCAAAGAGAAAGCAACAAAGCAACTCCCGGTTTCATTTGTTGTTCACTATCAGGTTCTCCGCGTGAGCCTTCGGGAAATATAATCAACGAATTGCCGTTGTCCAATGCTTTTTTCATTGTTTGAATGGCGCTTCCTCCTTTTCGAGAAATCAACAAGGTGTTTATGAAATAATTGCTTATTGCTGCTCTGAATTTAGTTTTGCCAAAATAATCGGCAGCAGCCACAGGTTTCACTTTATGAATGATGGAAGATGGTAATGATGCCATCAATGCCATGGTATCCATGTGACTGTTATGATTAGCCACTATAATAAACTGTTTCTCTTGTAACAAAAAATCGGCTTTGTCGAATTTGACACCGACAATCAGTTTCAAAAAGTTACGGATAACGACACTGTAAATTATTTTCAGAAAAAATGCTTGCATGTTTTTAATTTTTGTTTTTTTTCATGCTGTTTAATTCCTCTTCAATTTCTTCAATCGAAGGCAAACTGCCTTTAAATTGTTCTGGAAATACTTTTGTTAACTGATATTCCGAAATTCCAATAGGCTGATTTATACCTCGTAAAGCATATTCGGCAACAAGATTATTTTTGTTTTTACAAATAATCAAACCGATAGTCGGGTTATCTGTCGGGTGACGCATCAAATCGTCAATAGCTGATAAATAAAAACTTGTTTTTCCGGCTGTTTCGGGAACAAATTTAACGGTTTTCAATTCAATAACAACGAAACAACGCAATTTTAAGTGATAGAATAATAAATCAACAGGGTAATCCGTACCGTCGATATTCAAAGGTACTTGTCGCCCGACGTATGCAAAACCGGCACCCAATTCAAGCAAGAATTTTGTGATGTTTTCCGTTAAAGCGTCTTCCAATTCCCGCTCGTTATATTTTTCGGTTAATGCCATTAAATCAAATATGTAGGGGTCTTTCAAGGTCTGCATAGCTAAATCGCTTTGCGGAGCAGGGAGTGTGCTGGCAAAATTGGTAACGGCTTTACCTTCACGTCCGTATAGATTCAGTTCGAGATGATGCGTGAGCATTGAACGGCTCCAACCGTTTTGTATGGTTTTTTGAACGTAAAAGAGGGCTTCTTTTATGGTTTGGCATTTTGTAATAATTTCTACATTATGACGCCAAGGAATTTGAAAAATGGGGTGGTTTTCTAATTGTCCACCAACTTGGTGGACAATTTTATCTTGTTGATTATAAAACAAGTACCATTGACGCATATAATGGAGGTTTGTTCTTGAAAAGCCTTCTAAATTTGTAAATTCCTTTTTCAAATCCAAACTCAACTGCCGAATAACCGTGTCGCCCCATTGAGATTTAAGTTGTTTTTCTACAATCTCCGCACCCAAATCCCAATAAAGACGTAATAATTCGGTATTTACCTTTATTGCCGCTTTTATTTGTGTCTGCTTAATCCGTGTTTTAATGTCGGTCAGCCACTTTTTATATTCGTTGTTTTGTTTGAGATTGTTATTCATTGCTGTCTACTGCTTGCGCCCAACTATCTAATACGCTATATAATAAACCAAATGAAAAAATACGGGAGCAGTATAAGCCAGCGAATCAATTCTGTCTAAAACGCCACCGTGTCCGGGAATGGCTGTTCCGGTATCTTTTACGCCAACGTCTCTTTTGACGGACGACATTACCACATCTCCTATAAAACCTGCTATGGCAACGAGAAAGCTAACCAACAACAAGTATCCGGTACTTAATGGCGTTAAAAAGCCAAGTCCGTATCCAATGGCTGTGGTAGAAATAACTCCCCCTATGAATCCTTCCCATGTTTTATTGGGACTTACTTTGGGTATAATCTTGTGCTTTCCAAACAATTTACCCCAAACAAATTGCATAACATCATTGATTTCTGTGAGAAAAACAAGAAATAGCAACAATCCGCGGCCTCCGGCATTAAATCCTTCTATATCGGGGAGCGATAGTAAATAAGCCATGTGGCTGATACCAAATACCGTCAACATCAATATCCATTGCAAACCTGCCATTGAACTTACAATTCCTTTCGTGTCTCCTTTTAAAACCAAGCGTAACGGCAAAAATAAAAACATTACGACAGGAATAAATATGATATAAGCGCCATACCAACCAAGGTAAGCCAAATAATATTGTATGGGTATCGCCAAAAATGCCCAAAAGATTGCTCGCCGGTCTGATTGTCTGAAACCCAACAGAGAATAAATTTCTCGAAATGCTACAAACGAAAGGAATGCGATGGCAATGTAAGAGATTTTGGTACTGAAAACAGTTGCTCCGATGAACATTATCGACATAACCCACCAAGATTTGGTACGGGATTTAAGTTCCTTGAGGTTAGCTCCCGGCTTTATTTTTCCGAAAATGAAAAGTCCAAGAGAAACAATACTCAATATACCGAAAATCAGTCCTACAATGATTAAAATATCATTGTTCTCAAAAATACTTAAATGAAATATTCTATCCATTTGATTTCAATGTTTTATTTACACGAATTGCCGTACTCAATATAAGTAGAGCATTAATAACCGCAAATATATAGATGGAGTAAGAAGTTATATCAACAGAGAAAAAAGCAAGTAAACCATACAGTCCCATTATAAAAGCCCGGTCGCTTTTCCCCATGGGCCCTTCATATCTTCTTTGCCCCGATATAATTTTTCCCAATAATCCCGCAAACTCATTTACAACGCTTAAACTGATAAATATAGCGATAAGGTACAAACTCGTTTGTTCAAACTTTAACAAAGGGAAAAAGATAAATAAATCGGAAACCACATCGCCCAACTCATTCAATAGTTCTCCTTTTTTTGATTGTTGATTATATGTTCGAGCCATCATTCCATCCAAAGCATTCAGCGCCATTCGTAAGAAAAGTCCAATGGGGAGGGCAAGAAAAAACAGATGATGCACATCGGCAAACCAAAATAACAACCCGATAATGAGAGATAAAAATAGCGAACTGATTGTGATTTGATTAGCCGTTACTCCCATTTTGTGGAGCGAATCCAAAACAGGTCGCAAAAATGCCTGAAATTTAGGCTTGATATTATAAACAGAAATCATAAGTTTAAAATTTTAGAGGTATATGACATTATTACTCTATGATTCCGATACTTTTTCTTAAAGGAATATGTTTCAACGTTGCTGTCAAATAATCCCAGAATTTTTGAACGGAGGCTATCTCTACTTTTTCGTCGGGAGAATGCGGAAATTTGATAGTCGGTCCAAAGGAAACAATATCTAATCCGGGAACGTTAGAAAGGATAATTCCACATTCCAATCCGGCATGTATGACTTTTACTTTAGCATCGCTACCATATTTTTCTTTGTATATCGACTGCATAACCGACAACAAAGGAGAATCGATATTCGGATCCCAGCCCGGATAGGCATTCCCAAATTCCACTTTGGCTCCTGCTAAAGAGAAAATGCTTTCTAAACTGGAACAAGCCGCAGCTTTTTTTGTTTCGGATGAACTTCTTACAAGTATTTTTACGTCGATTCGTCCTTCTGATGATTTTACAATGGCTAAATTGGAAGAAGTTTCCACTACTCCGGGAAAATCGGTCAAGAAACTGACAACACCATTTTGGCATCCTTCTACCGCGTTGATTAAATCATCTTGTATTTCTTCAGGAATCAACGTTTTAGGTAATTCTACCTGTTCGGCCGTAAAATGAATTCCGGTTTCAATATTGCGATATTCTTCTATAAATAAATCTTGATAATCGGAAACCAATTCGAAAAATCCTTCACAATCATCTTCGGGAATGGTAACCACCGCGAAAGCCTCGCGAGGAATGGCATTACGCAACGAACCTCCATCAATGGATGCCAAACGAGCGCCATAATCTTGTACGGCCTCTTTCAAGAAACGAAACATCAATTTATTGGCATTAACTCGCTGTAAATGAATATCTATGCCACTGTGTCCGCCTCTTACTCCGGTTAAAGAAATTTTAACGGCAATATCTCCTTTCGGGATATTTATGTCGTCTTTGTATTGAAAACTGATATTCAAATCGGCTCCACCGGCACAACCTACACATAATTCTCCAAATTCTTCGGAGTCTAAGTTGAGCATAACGGTTCCTGATATAAAATCCGGACGGATATCCAAAGCGCCAAACATTCCGGTTTCTTCATCGTAAGTAAACAAAGCTTCGATAGGCCCGTGTTGCAATGTATTATCTTCCAAAACAGCCATCATGGCAGCCATACCGATACCGTTGTCGGCTCCCAAAGTTGTGTCTTTGGCTTTCACCCAATTGCCATCAATGTATGCATCTATAGCGTCTTTTGAAAAATCAAAGTTTGTTGAAGAATTGGCTTGCGGCACCATATCCAAATGACTTTGCAAAATAACTGTCTGCAAGTTTTCCAATCCGGGAGTTGCGGGTTTGGAAATCAAAACGTTACCGCCTTCGTCTTTTCGGGTATCCAAACCTAAAGATTTCCCGAAATTGACGATAAATTCGGTGATTTCTCTCATTTGTCCGGATGGATGCGGAATTTGAGTCAGAGCATAAAAATGTTTCCAAACATTGGCCGGAGCCAGATTCATAATTTCTTTAGACATAATTTTTGTTTTCTGTTTTATTCTTTAGTTTTCTCGCTACGCTCGAAATGACGAACGTCGTCATCTCGAACGAAGAGAGAAATCTTTTTTGTTAAATGACAATGCAAAAATACCGAAAAGGCCGCAAGCAACTACCCAAATAGATTGGAAAGCAAACACACCGAAAGCAAAAGTTTCCGCGTTTTCTTTACCTACCCCATAAATAGTACTTAATCCAAAAATCACAGCAAAATGCCAAGGGCCTAATCCTCCATTCGACGGTACCCCCATGCTTACGGCTCCAAGCGTAAAAACAAACAGACCGGCAGCAAATCCTAAATGGGAAGTAAAATCAAATGCAAATAATGCGATGTAAAAGTATAAAAAATAAGCAATCCAGATTCCAAAAGAGTAAATGATGAAACGTGTTTTTTCTTTCATTTTCCATACCATCAACATATCGCTCCACATCGTGGCAAAAAAATATCTGATTTTTTTAACAAGAAAATTATTTTTTAAAAAAATAACAGATAGAATAAATAATATCAACAAAAGCAAAATAGCTAAATAAAGATAAGGAGATGTCAAGAATTTTTGCAAACCGGATTTTTCAATATTCTGATTAAGTTCATCAATCCTCTGATTAAACTTATTGATGTCTTGAAAAAAATTAGACACATTACATGCAAAGGCGATTAAAGCGATTATAATCACCATAACCATATCAAACATTCTGTCTATAATAAGTGTTCCGATTAATTTCTTAAAAGGAATATTTTCTTCCTTACATATCACACCACATCTCCATATTTCACCTGCCCTCGGAAGAGCAAAATTAACGGCATAGTTGCCTAACACTGCATATATCAGATTTCTTTTTTTAGGATAATATCCCAAAGGATTGATTAATAACTCCCATCTCAATCCACGTATAACATTTCCGGCCAATCCGAAAATCAAAGAAAAAGTCAATATCACCCAATTGGCTCCTTTAATATTAAGCCACATTTTTGTAAAATCAGTGTCTTTATATAAAAAGTACAATATGATAACTCCCAAAGCCAAAGGGATGGTGATTTTTAGTATTTGCTTTAGCTTGGGAACAAAATCTTTAGCCATATATATTTTTCTACTTTTTTTGTCTACTTTTGTAGCCTCTGCAAAGATAAGCAAAGATTATTTTGCATCAAATAATTTTATATCAATTCAATGACATCATTCGTAAGACCAAAAAAATCACTTGGACAGCATTTCTTGAAAGATTTGTCAATTGCCAAGCGTATTGCCGATACCATTAAGGATTATCAGATGCCGGTGTTGGAAGTTGGGCCGGGTACAGGTGTACTTACTCAATTTCTGTTGGGAAATAATGCAGATTTAACTGTTGTTGAATTGGATAGAGAATCTGTTGCTTATCTGAAAGAACATTTCTCGTCGCTTTCGGGAAAAATTATTGAAGAAGATTTCCTGAAACTTGATTTAAGTAAATTGTATTCCGGAAACTTTTGTGTGATAGGAAATTATCCATATAATATATCTACTCAGATTTTTTTCAAAGTTTTGGATTACAAAGACCGAATTCCGTGTTGTGCAGGCATGATTCAAAAAGAAGTTGCCGAACGGATTGCATCTAAACCAGGGAAAAAAGCATTCGGAATTATTAGCGTTTTACTTCAGGCTTGGTATGATATAGAATATTTATTTACTGTGAACGAAGATGTATTCGATCCTCCGCCAAAAGTGAAATCGGCTGTTATTCGCCTTACAAGAAATCAACGACAAAGTTTGGATTGTGATGAAAAGCTGTTTAAAACGGTCGTTAAAACAGCGTTTAATCAGAGAAGAAAAACGTTGAGAAACTCATTAAAACCGTTGCTCGGTAAGGATTGTGAGATATATTCATTGCCCGTTTTCGATAAACGTCCGGAACAATTGTCGGTCGAGGAATTTATCGAACTCACAAACTTAGCTGCAAACTTATTGAAAGAGTAATTATGCCTGAAAATAGCATTTGGATTGCCTTTGGATTGACCATGATTGCCGGACTTTCGACCGGTATCGGTAGTTTGATTGCTTTAACGTCCAAACGAACCAATACGAAATTTTTATGTGCATCGCTGGGTTTCTCGGCAGGTGTGATGCTTTATGTGTCGTTTATGGAATTGATTCCTGATGCCAAAAATGAATTTATACTGCATTATGGAGATAAAACAGGAACATTGTTTTTATTGTTTTCTTTTTTTGGAGGAATGGGACTGATTGCGCTGATCGACCTCTTGGTTCCGGAACCCAATAATCCTCACGAATTTCAGAATGTGGAGGAAATGAATAAGCCCGATACTCAGCATAAAACGTTGCATCGCACAGGTATTATGGTCGCGATGTCGGTTGCTATCCACAATTTTCCGGAAGGTATTGCCACATTTGCAACTGCGTTAAACGGTCTTTCGGTTGCCATACCGATTACCATTGCCGTAGCTATACACAACATTCCCGAAGGAATAGCCGTATCCGTACCTATATATCATGCCACCGGCAACAAACGAAAAGCTTTTTGGCTGTCGTTTTTGTCAGGATTGGCAGAACCGTTGGGAGCTTTGATTGCCTTTCTTTTCTTAATGCCATTTTGGTCACCACTGATACATGGAATAGTATTGGCCGCAGTTGCAGGAATCATGGTGTATATTGCGTTGGATGAACTTTTGCCCACTGCCGAAAAATACGGTAAACATCATATATCCATCGCAGGAATGATTGCGGGGATGGTTGTTATGGCTTTTAGTTTATTCCTTTTTATATAAATCGTAACTGTTTCCGGCCTTAGTTTCGAAAGAAAATGTCTCTCCGTTGCATTTTACAATACAGTCATTTCCTGAATTAGACGTAATTTTTAATGATATAACTTTACCGTCAGTCCATTCCGCATCTATTTCAAAATTTCCGCGAGCTTTTATTCCTTTGAAACTGCCTGTTGACCACGCATCCGGTAGAGAAGGTAATATTTCGATACAATCGCCTTGACTTTGTACCAACATTTCGGTCATTCCTGCCGTAGAACCGAAGTTTCCGTCAATCTGAAAAGGTGGGTGCGTATCAAATAAATTGGTTAGCGTCGATTCTTTCAATATTTCCGTTACTAATTTGTGCGAACGATTGCCGTCACGCAGCCTTGCCCAAAAATTGATTTTCCACGCTTTGCTCCAACCTGTTCCGCCGTCGCCACGGACATTCAAGGTTTTTTTCATCGCCTCGGCAAATAAATCGTCGAGCTGACTTCTTCCCGGAATAATCTGTGTTCCCGGATGCAGCCAAAATAGGTGATTGGCATGACGATGTTCATTATCTCCGGTAATATCCATCTGAAGTTCATCTTTCCATTCCATGAATTGTCCTCCGATACCAATATGAGGGCCGGATAATTGTCTTTTAGCAGCTTTTACTTCTTCAACTTCCGGTGTGCTTTTTCCTAATGCGTCGCTTGCTTTGATAACCATATCGAATAGTTCGCAGATAATTGCCTGATCGCTCGAGGCGCCGATTGAATATTGTCCGTGTTCGGGAGAATAGGAGGGATTAGCGACAAGCTTGCCGTCCCGGGTATCCCGCCACAAATTATCCACCCAAAACAAAGCGGCATTCAACATCATTTGGTAATTTTCTTCCAAAAACTGTTTATCCTGATTGAACCGGTAATATTCCCAAACATCCTGACACATCCAAGCTGCGGCAGCAGGGAAATAAAAGGCAGTATACCAAGTGCCCGGAGCCGTATTGGCCCAAATATTGTTTTCCAAATAAAAAACCCAACCGCGCACCGGGCCGCCGTCCGGTTTGCAATGATAGTGTTGAGCCGTGAAAGTTCCGCGAGGCACCAAACTTTTCACATATTCGATTACCGGTAAATGACAATCGGCCAAATTCGTTTGTTCGGCTAACCAGTAATTCATTTGCAGGTTGATATTGGTGTGATAATCAGAATCCCATGGAGGGTTAAGTCCTTCTGCCCAAATTCCTTGCAAGTTTGCCGGCAATGTGTTTTTTCGAGAAGAAGAAATTAGCAAATATCGTCCATATTGATAATATAATTGTTCAAGGTATAAATTTTCGGCGGTGGTATTGGTATTGTTTTTATATCCTTGCAATAATTTATCGGTGGTTTTGTTGTTTTCGTTGGCGGCATTTCCGAGTGTAACACTCATCCTGTCATACAAAGATTTATAATCCTGTTTATGAGTATTCAACAACTCGGTATAAGTTTTTTGAGTAATTCGATTAAGTGTATGTTTTACAACTGTAAGCGGATTCTTTTTTGAGAAAAAACTAAAATCGGCATCCATCGACTGTACATAATTCGTTGCAGCCGAAGAAAGAATCAGTATTTCATCAGCGTTTTCGACCGTAATTTTATTTTCGTTGGCAGTCAATGTTCCTCCAACAGGAATAACTTTCAACTGTTGGGCAAATTTTAATTTCTTAGGTGCAACATGATCGGCCGGAGAACCCTCCATCGTAATTATATTATAGTCATTTACTCGCACATTTATATTTGTTTGTGGCGAAGTAAGATAAAACTTTTTTGAAATTTTACCGGGTTTATCTGCCGTAAGACGTATAACTATAACATTGTCGGGATAACTGACAAAATATTCACGGGTATAATTTACGCCGGCTTGCGAATAAGTAATTTTCTGAATAGCATTATCAATATCCAACTCACGGGAGTAATTCGTAAATGCCGAAGGTTGAGTATCTGCAATATGGATATTGCTTAACGACTGATAAGAACCGAAATCTGTTCTATCTCCCATTAAGCCCTCGATATAAGACCTTAATTGTTCATCTTCGGGAGAATAATCACTTGACGTTACACCGCTGGCGCCTACTTTGATGGTATTATTGGCTCTAAAATCTCTCACCTTTTCTTGCAAAGCCCTTCTTGCATTTTGCAAACTTTGGTGATTTTCAACGGCAGTTCTTAAATGCCCGCCATTGTATTTAGGATTTTTCCCCGGTCCTCCCGACCACAATGTATGTTCATTCACTTGGATTACATCGACCGGAACACCGCCAAAAACCATGGCTCCTATATGTCCGTTTCCAATGGGTAGTGCCTCGCTTTCCCAAACCGTTGCCGGAAAATCATAATTCAACTTTAGTCCGGAAACCTGACCTTGTATTAAAATAAAACTGCTTGTCAAAAATAAACCTGTAATCAGTGCTTTCAATTTCATGGCATTTGAATTTTTGACAAAAATAAGAAAAGTATTCGAATATATCCTTAACTTAGCGCCTTATCTATAAATGGGTTAAATTATACATCGATGAAAAATACAAAACTAATTTCCATCCTGTTTTTGTCAATTATATCATGGAGTTCACAGGCTCAAACGAAAAATATAGTTGCTAATCCGATAAACCTGAATTATCGTTTCCAAGTCGACGAGCCTTCCCGTAGGGAGGCAGCCGATCCGGTTCTTGAATATTTCAAAGGAAAATATTATTTATTTGCATCCGTATCAGGAGGATATTGGAGTTCTCCCGATTTAGCGGAATGGAATCATATTCCCTGTAAATCCATTGACACAATCGAAGAATATGCTCCTTCGATTTTGGTATTAAATGATACATTGTATTTTATCGCTTCCAACTCGCCACGGATTTTTTATACAACAAATCCCGATATAGACGACTGGAGACCCGTAAATGCAAAATTTGAATTCGATATGACCGATCCTGCATTTTTCAAAGATGACGATACAGGAAAAGTATATATGTATTGGGGTTGTTCGGATAAAGACCCTATCATGGGAGTGGAAATAGATCCTTCCAATGGGTTTAAGTCCATTGGTACTCCGGTAAAGTTAATCGAACATAATCCCGAAATACATGGTTGGGAAGTTCCCGGAAAAAACAATGATGCAGACCGAAACGGTTGGAATGAGGGGCCTTGTATGAATAAGCACAACGGAAAATATTATCTGCAATATGCCGCTCCGGGCACAGAATACAGAATTTACGGCGACGGCGTTTATGTTGGAGATAATCCCTTAGGTCCTCTTACTTATATGGAAAACAGTCCGTTTTCTTTTAAACCCGGAGGATTTATCGGTGCTGCCGGACATAGTCATACTTTCCAAGACAAATATGGAAACTATTGGCGTGTGTCTACCATGGTGAAATCTGTCCGGCACAAGTTTGAACGAAGACTGGGATTATTTCCTGCTTATTTTTCAGAAAACGGAGGCATGCACACTCACTCTGTTTGGACAGATTATCCTTTTTATATCCCCGATCATAAAGTTGATTTTGAAACGAATAATTGCTCCATGAATTGGAATCTGCTCTCCTATAACAAACCAACATCGGCATCATCTTCCCTTCCCGAATTTGATTCAAAATACACTAACGATGAGCAAATTGAAACATGGTGGTCGGCTCAAACCGGAAATGCCGGAGAATGGTGGCAAGTGGATTTAGGAAAAACAATGGAAGTCAACGCCATTCAAGTAAACTTTGCAGACCAGGATTTCACAAACAGGGCATCAAATTCTTATGTATTCTATCAATATCGTATCGAAATTTCTGATGACGGCCAAAAATGGGAAACTTTTATAGACAGGACACAAAACATAAAAGACATGCCTCACGAATTGATAGTTTCGGATAATCCTCAAAAAACCAGATTTATACGAATTACCAACACAAAAGATATGGACGGAAAATTCTCTTTGTCGGGATTTCGTGTATTCGGTTCGGGAAAAGGCGAATTACCTGAAAAAGTTTCCGGAATTCAAGTAAAAAGAAACGAAAACGATAAAAGAAGATTCCTGCTGAATTGGGATGAGCAAACAAATGCAACCGGATATATTGTTCGGTGGGGAGTAAAAAAAGACGAGTTAAAAAGTGCAACAATGGTTTTTACCAATCAACTGGAAGGAGGTTTTTTTAATCGTGATTCTCCATATTATTTCTCCGTTGATGCATTTAATGAAAATGGCGTTTGCTCTGAAATTACTACCGTACATTGTAAATAAATGCAGAAACTATTGTAACTTTGTAGCCTCACCGCTGTTCGGCGTAGTCTCTGACCAATGTCATCAAGTTAAGGAAAAAAAGAAAAAAAGTCATTGAAAATACACAAAAAGTATTATTTTACAATTGCACCAAGAATAATACGAGATGAGTAATCCAATGACA
>Ga0209628_10000120_pt1 | contig 41543 bp, 38 predicted proteins | sample TergutCu122P4_FD_187285 | JGI IMG/M metagenome (GOLD analysis project Ga0209628, IMG submission 187285) | Cubitermes ugandensis P4 segment gut microbial communities from Kakamega Forest, Kenya - Cu122 P4 (SPAdes) (version 2) | ecosystem: Host-associated > Arthropoda: Insects > Digestive system... | reverse complement strand
TTTGGGATTTAAGCCGGAATTTACTTTGGAAGAAGGATTGGAGAGGATGTTGAGAGGGGAATTTGGGAGATAGCAAGTGTAATGTTACGAAAAAAATAAACTTTGTGATATTTATATTGTAAGTTTGCAGCGTGAATAAAGTTGAACTGCTCGTACGTTTAGCCGATATTGAATGGGACAATTTTGAAGTTAAAGAAGCCCATACGGAACTTCCTAAAAATATTTGGGAAACGGTTTCGGCATTTGCCAATTCTGCAGGCGGCTGGATAGTTTTGGGAGTGTCGCAAACAGGCAGAAACTTTGAAATAAGCGGAGTTGAAAACCCCGGAAGTTTTCCTCTCCCAATACAGGAATTGCTGAAAAAAGACGTTTCATTCCCACGCAATCCGGTGATAGCCAAATTGTTTCGAAATGTAAAATTAGCAGAGAATGCGGGATACGGTTTTCACAAAATGCTGAAATGGGAGGAAGTAACTCAAAACAAAGTCTGTTTTGAAAATAGTATTGCTTTTACGCTTGTTACATTTAATCTCCCTAAAATAACAGAAGATTATACAGGAATTGAGGGAGGAAAAAGTGCGGAATTTACCCCCCCAATCACCCCCCCAATCACCGAATTGGAGAAAAAATTATTGACGATAATTGAGCAAAAACCGGAAGGAACGCGTAAAGTATTTGCCGAAATATTGGGGATAAGCGATGGGGTTGTAAAAGAATACATAGAAAATCTAAAGCAAAAAGGCATACTGCAAAGAGTAGGAAATAATAGAACAGGATATTGGAAAATAAAACCCGAAAGAGAAACCGATCATGAATTCATCGAAAATTGATACGATAGCGATGATACAGTTTGGAGGAAGGATTGAAAAGGATGTTGAGAGAGGGAAGGGTAAAATACGCATAAAAATTGCAGAAATAGAATAATTTGAACGTATGATCTCAATTAAAAACAAAAAAGACTGTTGCGGGTGTAACGCTTGTGGTGATATTTGCAGTTATGGTGCGATTGTGTTTAAAACCGACATCGAAGGTTTCTGGTATCCCGAAGTAGATAAGGATAAATGCACCGATTGTGGTTTATGTGAAGCAGTATGTCCGATTATTAATATCAACGAATTAAAAAAGAACGATTTAGAACAATCGGTTTGTTATGCAGCCGAACATAAAAACCTTGAAGTGGTTTTCGACAGCACTTCCGGCGGCGCTTTTTCGGCATTGGCTGATATTATGTACAAAGAAAAAGGCTATGTGGGGGGGGCTATTTTTAATGATGATTTATCGATAAAGCATTATATTTCAAACGATAAAAAAGACCTCCCCCGATTACGAAGTTCCAAATATGCACAAAGCGATTTGTCGGGTTTCTATAAAGAAGTGAAACAAATTCTAAAAAGCGGCGAGAAAGTATTGGTTTGCGGATGTCCCTGTCAAATGGCGGCGCTGCGAGCTTTCTTACGGAAAGATTATGACAACCTGATTATCGCCGATTTTATTTGTAGAGGGATTAATTCTCCAAAGGTAGGGAAGAAATATTTCGACAGTTTTGAAGAACGTTATGGTTCGCCCATTGTTTATTCGAAATCAAAATCCAAAGAGTATGGCTGGCGCAATTTAACCCACAAAGTAACTCTTGCCAATGGAAAATCGTATTACGAAACGAAAGATACGAACGATTTTACAAAAGGTTATTTGCATACGAATGCCTTTTGCCGGCCCTCTTGCTACGATTGTCAATTCAAAGGATTTCCGCGTATTGCCGATATAACATTGGCCGATTATTGGGGAATTGAAAAGATCGATCAAACGATGGACAAAGATTTGGGGACCTCCCTGGTGATGATAAATTCCCGGAAAGGAATGGATTATTTTGAAAAAGCGAAACAACGATTAAATTATATCCAAACGCCTTTTGATTCTATCCTGCAAGGAAATTCAGCATTAATCAAACCTCTCGGGTCTCCATTAGTAGACAGAGAATTGTTTTTTGAAGACTTAGATAGGATGACATTTTCGGAAGTGGTGCTAAAATACATCCGGAAGAAACACCATCCAACTGCGAAAGAAAAAATTAAACGAATTTTACGCGGTTTATTGTTTATCCGACAATGTACAAAGTTTCGATTTAAGCCTATATATCAATTACTTAAATACAACAAAATAAAGGATATACTGGAACGGCATTTTTTATTGCCCACTCCCTATTGTGTGATAGAAATTAGTAAATCGGCAAATTTAAAAATAAATGGAGTTTTTGGAATTGGGATTAAGAAATTTAAAAAATCCAAACTTGAAACGCGATTGTCAGTGGAACAGGGAGCAACGCTGGAAGTCGAGAATGATGTATTTTTTATGTATGGAGCCAATATAGAAGTATTCCAAGGCGCTACTCTGAAATTTGGCGGAAAAAGATTTTCAAAAGTCAGCGGCGCGAATATCAATTGTACCATTGTTTGTGCCGAAAGAATAGAAATCGGCAAAGATGTACAGATTGGCCGAGATGTTACGATTCGTGATAATAACGGAAATCATTATATCAACCGACAAGGTTACGGGAAATCAAAACCAGTCATAATTGGTGATAAAGCATGGTTGGGCGAAGGATGTACAATTATGTCAGGGGTAAAAATTGGAGAGGGCGCCATTGTGGGAGCGCATGCTTTTGTAATAAGCAATGTTCCTGCCTATGCTTTGGTAGCTGGAAATCCCGCACGTATTGTAGATGAAGATGTTTTATGGAAATATTAAATAACATGTATAACTAAATTAAAGATCATGGAATTACAAGATTTTATTGAAAAATTTGCAGCTCAGTTTGAAGATACGGATGTTTCCGAATTCACAGCTGATACAGAATTCAAGGCTTTGGGCGAATGGTCATCCTTGATGGCATTGAGCATTATTGCAATGGTTGACGAAGAATATAGTGTTGCTATAAAAGGCAAGGATATTCGTGAATCGGAAACAATTGAAGATTTATTTAATGTTGTAAAATCGTTGCAATAATGGCTTTTCTGAAAATAGAAAATGTGCGGATAAGCGGACTTTCTGTTTGTGTACCCAAACAAATAGAAGAAAATACTTCCTTCCCTTTGTTTGATGATGAAGCCTATAGAAATTTTGTTGCAACAACCGGCATTGAACGCAAACGGAAAGCGACGCCTGCGATTTGCACCTCCGATTTATGCATGCGTGCAGCCGAAAAATTGATTGCTGATTTAAGTTGGAACAAGGAAGAAATTTCGTTTCTGATTTTTGTTTCACAAACGGCAGACTACATCGTTCCTGCCACTTCGCCCATCATTCAAAATCGTTTAGGATTATCCAATGATTGTTATACATTGGATATTTCGTTAGGTTGCAGCGGTTGGGTATATGGTATGAGCGTTATAACTGCGCTAATCAGTGCTTTTAAAAAAGGTAAAGGTTTGTTATTAATGGGAGATACACCCACTAAAACATGTTCATTTACAGATAAAAGCACTTATCCGCTTTTTGGAGATGCAGGTACTGCAACGGCTCTGGAATATTCGGAAAATGTAGAACCTCTGTTATTCGGCATGAATTCGGATGGAGGCGGATACAAAGCGATTATTATCCATGATGGTGGATACAGAAATCCGGTTACGCCCTGTTCTCTTGAACCGCTTGTGCGTGATGAAGGCATTGAGTCCAACAATCTTCAACTGATTTTAGATGGAATGGATGTTTTTGCTTTCGGTATCAAAAGAGCTCCGGAAAGTGTAAATAAACTAATAGAAGAATTTCATTTGGATAAAGGGCAAATAGATTATTTTATCTTTCATCAAGCCAATCTTTTTATGAATGAGCAAATCCGGAAAAAGTTGAAACTACCGGCAGAGAAAGTGCCTTATTCGTTAAAAAATTTTGGGAATACAAGCAGCGCCACTATTCCGTTAACTATGGTAACTGAATTAAAAAATGCACTGGAAACAAAATCGTTAAATCATATAGCTTGCGGTTTTGGCGTGGGGCTTTCGTGGGGTAGCGTATATTTTCATACGGATAAAATTGTAGTTTCACCCTTAATAGAATTGTAATATGTATAATCCGTTTTCATTGGGAGGAAAAACAATATTGGTAACCGGAGCATCTTCCGGAATTGGTCGGGCAATTGCTGTTGAAAGTTCCAAAATGGGGGCAATTGTCATATTATCGGGCAGAAACGAAGAACGCTTGAACGAGACATTGTCGCAAATGAGTGGCACAGGTCATTCAATTATCGTTGCTGATTTAAACAGCGATGATGGCAGAAAAAAACTGATAACACAATCGCCAGAATTGGATGGTTTAGTAAATTGCGCCGGTTTGATAAAAACTTTGCCTTTTCAGTTTGTGACTTCTGAAGCATTGGAAAGTGTGATGAATGTTAATTTTACTGCTCCTGTTTTAATATCAGCTCAACTGGTAAAGAAGAAAAAGATGTTGAAAAACAGTTCTATTGTGTTTATCTCTTCTATAGCGGGAATTTGGTGTGTTTCGCCGGCAAATTCAATATATTCTGCTTCAAAAGGAGCTATCAATGGAATAGCAAAGAATATGGCGCTTGATTTGGCTGATAAAAATATCAGAGTTAATTGCGTAAATCCTGCTTCTGTTGACACTTCCATTTATGATGCAGAAGTAATTACTCCCGAACAACTTGAGGAAGATAGAAAGCGCTATCCGCTAAAGCGTTACGGAAAACCGGAAGAAGTAGCATTTGCAGTAATTTATTTATTATCCGACGCTTCAAGATGGGTGACGGGTAGCAATTTAGTGATTGACGGAGGTATGACATTAATTTGAAATAAATGGATAACGAAGTTAATCATAATCAGTACAGCGAAATGTTGCGGTATATCATTACCGAAATCAAGTCTACGCGAGTGACGCTTGCCCACAGGGTTAATTCGGCAATGATGCAGATGTATTGGAACATTGGAAAACGTCTTTCCATAGAAAAATTAGAAAAAGGTTATGGCAGTAGTGTAGTGAGACGTCTGTCGGCTGATTTGCAACAGGAATTTCCAGATACAACCGGTTTTTCTCCCCGCAATTTGTGGAATATGAAAAATTTCTATGATTTTTACGCATTAGCTGACGAAAAAGTGCAACGCTGCGTTGCACTTTTGCCATGGAGACATAATATATTGATAATAAGCAAAACAAAAACGATTGACGAAGCAGAATTTTATATAAATTCTGCTCTTGAACTGGGATTAACTCACGATTTATTACTCAACTTTATTAAAGCTAATAGTTATAAATTCAAGATATTAGAGCCAAAAACGCACAATTTTTCATTCACTTTGCCTGAACATTTACAGGAACAGGCAAGCGAAATATTGAAGTCTACATACAATCTTGAGATGCTTGGACTCAAACATCCATTAAAAGAACGCGAATTGGAACGCCGGTTGGTAGAGAAAATCAAATTCTTTCTGCTTGAACTTGGTACAGGATTTACTTTTATTGGCAATCAACACCGGTTAACGCACAATGACAAGGACTATTTTGTTGATTTACTGTTTTTCAATCGAAAGTTACATTCTTTGGTAGCGATTGATTTAAAAATAGGTGAATTTGAGCCGGAATTTGTTGGCAAAATGAACTATTATCTTGGCTTGCTTGACGACAAAATGAAACAGGACGATGAGAATCCTTCAATCGGCATTATCCTTTGTGCCACAAAAGGGAAAGTAGATATTGAATTGGCATTGCGCGATTTCAACAAGCCGATAGGCATTGCCGAATATTTGCTGCAATTTCCGGAAAAAGAGATTAAAGAATTAATTAATAGAGAAGTTGAAGAATTTACAGCCGAAAAAATAGAACAAAAAAGAAAAAAGCAAATAAAAAATGAAAATTTACATTAAAGCCATTTCATACTATTTGCCCGAAAACGTATTGACGAATGAACAATTGGCGCAAGAATTTCCTGAATGGAGCGTCGAAAAAATAATGGCAAAAGTAGGCGTCAACCAGCGTCACATTGCGGCGCAAGATGAAACGGCTACAGACATGGCTATCGCGGCGGCACAAAAATTGTTTAATGGTGGTATCGATAGACAAACCATCGATTACGTGTTGCTTTGCACGCAAAGTCCGGATTATTTTCTACCGACTTCGGCCTGTATTATACAAGATCGATTGGGCTTGTCTAAAAATGTCGGCGCTTTGGATTTTAATCAGGGATGTTCGGGTTACGTTTATGGCCTGTCGTTGGCAAAAGGTTTGATTTGCGCCAATATTGCCAAGAATGTATTATTGCTTACTGCAGAAACTTATACCAAACTATTGCATCCTAAAGACAAAGGCAATCGCACTATTTTTGGCGATGCTGCAACGGCAACTTTGGTTTCGACGGAAGGTTTTGCCGAAATCGGTGCATTCAGTTTGGGAACCGATGGTTCGGGAGCCGAAAATTTAATCGTCCGGACAGGAGCTGCACGCTGTCCCGAAAAGTCGGGCGAAGTAAGATTCGACAGCGATAATAACCCGCTTTCACCGGATTATATTTACATGAATGGCAGCGAAATTTTTGCATTTACGCTGGAGACTGTTCCCGATTTGGTAAACAAAACATTAGAGAAAAACAATATAGAGAAAGACGCCGTTGATTTATTCCTTTTTCATCAAGCCAACAAATACATGCTTGATTTCTTGCGGAAAAAATTAAAAATTGAAAAAGAAAAGTTTTATATCTATTTGTCGGAAGTAGGTAATACCGTGTCGTCAACCATTCCCATTGCGATTTACGAAGCGATGAAATCCGGCAATTTGCAGAAAGGAATGAAGAGTTTGCTTGCCGGTTTTGGTGTGGGCTATTCGTGGGGTGGAGTGGTCTTAAAATTTTAACATAATAGCGATTGGAAATATCCTCAAATAAACGAATTGTCAAAAATACATCTTTCCTGTATTTCCGGATGTTGTTGACAATGGGTATCAGTCTGTACACATCCAGGTTGATACTTGAAGCCTTAGGAGTAGATGACTTCGGCTTGTATGCCGTGGTAGCAGGAATCGTTTCCATTTTTGGAGTTATCAATGGAGCTCTTGTTGCCGGATCTTCCCGTTTTATTACATTTGAATTAGGGTGCGGGGATAAAGATACGTTAAGAAAAACATTTAGTGTATCATTTAGCATACATGCCTTAATTGCCGTTATTGTTCTTTTTCTGGCCGAAACAGTTGGATTATGGTACGTCAATACTTATTTAGTAATTCCTCCCGGTCGTTTGGCAGCAGCTAATTGGGTTTATCAATTTTCAATCATTAGTATCATCTTTAGTATAACGCAAGTTCCTTATAGTGCAATAATTATTGCTTATGAAAGAATGAAAGTGTACGCTTGGGTAGGTATGACGGAAGCTTTATTCAAACTTTTAATGGTGTTCTTCTTGTTGCATCTCAATTCAATTGACAAGTTAATTTATTTTGGCTTGCTGTCGTGTGTGTGGAGCATCTCTCTCCAAGTATATTATCGGTTTTATTGTAATCGGAATTTTCCGGAAAGTAAACTGATTATAGTCAAAGAAAAAGCATATTACACACGAATGCTTTCTTTTTCTCTGTGGGACTTAGTAGGATATTTTTGCGCGTCGGGAAATGCTCAAGGAGTCAATTTGTTGATAAACTATTTCTTTGGTGTGGCTGTTAATGCTGCTCGAGGTGTTGCTTATCAAGTGGAAAATGCAATGATGCAGTTTTCCAATAATTTTATGACAGCCGTGAGACCTCAAATAGTCAAACTATATGCTGTGGGACGGATTGAAAAAATGCTATCGCTTGTCTTTGAATCCTCCAAATATTCCTACTTCCTTTTGTACATCGTTTCTTTACCGGTTTTCTTTGAAGCCGATTACATCTTAAGTATCTGGTTAAAAAAAGTTCCGGATCAATCAACGCTGTTTTTGCGTTGCGTCATCATAATAGGCATGATACGCGCTTTCGCTTCTCCTGTGATTCAGGCTGTACATGCAACAGGCAATATCAAATGGTTGAATTTATACGCCGGAGGCGCAGCTATTTTGCTGACAATCCCCGCAACATATTTATTCTATAAGTGGGGTTATCCCGCCGTGGTTTCATTCTACATAGTAGGAGCGACAGGTTTACTATGTAATTTTTTGGAATTATACACCTTGAAAAAAGAAATTCCATTCAGCATCTTAAAATATGTCTATCGGGTTTACGGCCCCAGTATGTTAATAACAGTGCTATCGGCGATTCCCATATACTACCTGCACCGTTCATTGGAAATGTCTTTCTACCGTCTTTTTTTGGTATGTACAGTTGATGTGTTATACGTTGGATTACTGGTATTTTTTATTGGAGTGTCGGCCCAAAATAGACAAAAAATAGTTGCAATAGTAAAAAATAAAATAACATATTATGTCAATCGATAGCACAATTACCTTGTACAATGGTGTGGTTATGCCTAAACTCATACAGGGCTTGCCGTTAATCATGGGGTTGAATATGCCTCAAAAACAGTTTGATGAAATTATTCGTTGCTCTCTGAGATGTAATATTTATGCGTTTGATACTTCGCACGATTACGGAAAAAGTGAGCGTTATTTAGGAAATGCTTTATCGCTGTTATGCAAGGAAAAGATAAATCGGAAAGATATATTTATTGTTACAAAAATTGGGAACGGACAACAGTACGCAGGTAATATAAGTGAATGTGTCGATCAAGCATTGAAAACCTTGCAAACAGACTATATCGACTTGATGTTGCTGCATTGGCCTGTTCCGAATCATTATATTGAAAACTGGAAAAAATTAGAGAAAGTATATGAATCGGGAAAAGTGAAAGCAATTGGAATAGCCAATGCGCAAGTACGTCACCTGGAAGCCTTATTGAGTGCGGACATCAACTGTGCCCCCCATGTTGTCCAGACGGAAATTCATCCTTTTAATACTTGCCGTGATCTTGTGGACTATTGTAAAGAGAAAAATATTGCACTTCAAGCCTGTTCGGCTCTTTGTATGATGATTTCGATGGTTAAAGAAAATACAGTTTTGCAATCCATTGCAAAGCAAAAGAATCGGACGATTGCTCAAATCATTTTACGCTGGCATGTACAGCAAACTATTGCTCCGGTTTTTCGCTCCTACGATGAAAAACATTTAGAGGAAATGCGTGAAATATATAATTTTGAATTATCTTTGCCTGAAATGGAAGTCATTTCAGGACTAAACAGTGATTACAGGTATCATCCGGAATCATTAAATTGTCCGGGGTTTTAGTTTTATTGTAATATTAAACATGGGAATTAAAAGAAAAATTCAATTGGGAGTGTTAATTGTGTTTGTATTAGGATTTTTTTTCTTCTTTATCAACATTGTCGTATTTGTATGTCTTGTTATATTCAGCATTTTGTTTTTGTCGGGAATACTTTCTTTTCTTTTGCTAAACAAAAAAATAAAAACAACCAATGCGTATAAAAATAATTTTATTTATACCAAACAATTTGTTTCCAATGCGGGCTACCGTGAAAATATACAACGAAATTATGAAATAGTAAACCTTGGCAGTAATCCTGCACGTTTTGCATTTTTCTATGATGGCGTATTAGGTCAAAATTGGTCTACCGGAACACAAGGATTAGATAAAGATTTGGAAATATTAAAATATTTTCACAGTTATATAAAAAAGGATGGTATTGTGTTAATACCTATTGTCGCATTTAGTTCTGTATCCGGATATTTAAAGCCTGAAAACGATGCCTTGCAATATGTGGCCAAATTTGTTTCTATTTTAGACCCGTATCAAGTCAATACAATGCAGGGAGGGTTAGAGGCTCGCCGATGGATAAACTATCCCTTGTTTTATAACTGGAAATCTATTTTTTGGCTTTTCGATGATGCGGAGAAAGACAACAGATTGGCGATTCTCGAACAAATGATGCAACCGTTGGAATTAAATATGGATGCATTGCATTGGATGAAAATTTGGAAAGATGAATTTCATATTACCGACTTGAATGCTCCGCTTCCGGGCGAATTGAAAGAAGGCAGGGAAAAGTCGATAAAAGATTTACAAAATCTCATCGACTTTTGTTTGGAACGCAGCCTGAAGCCTATACTAATATTTCCTCCCATGTCGAAATATCTGTCTCGATTATTTTCGGAAACTGCTCGTGAAACTTATATTTATTCATTTATCAGAGAGGCGAATGTGAAAAACATTCCATTCTTAGATTATTTTGATGACAAACGCTGGAGTGATGAAAATCTTTATTTTAATTCCTTTTTTCTTAATTTAAAAGGGCGGAAATTATTTACGCAGCAAGTGTTAAAAGATTTAAATTCCATTGAGTGCAATAAAGAATAAAGATATGAAAATCGGAATATTAACACAGCCCTTGCGGGAAAATTATGGCGGCATAATGCAAGCATACGCTCTTCAGGCTGTGCTGAGAAAAATGGGACACCAAGCGTGGACAAAGGATAATTACATAGAAGATACTGATATAAAGCGCAGTTGGTATTTACGAATTAAAAATTTCTTTTATGATTTGATAGTAGAAAAAAGATGGACTGTCACAGATTTGGCAGCCGCCAGATCTTTTACCGGACCATTCATAAACTCCCGTATAAAATTATTCATAAGTGCTCGAAACCATGCCCATGAGACTCTTTTGCAAGATGGATTTGATGCCTATATTGTGGGCAGCGATCAGGTTTGGCGGCCGGCTTATAATTCTCGTCTATATGATTACTTTTTGGATTTTACAAAAGATGCTAATGTAAAACGTATTGCTTATGCAGCATCGTTTGGTACGGATGAATGGGAATTTACGCCGGAGCAAACATCTTACTGTGCGTCGCTATTGAAAAAATTTGATGCGGTTTCGGTGAGGGAAAAAACGGCTGTGCGGTTATGTAAAGAATATTTTGGGGTAGATGCTACACAGGTATTGGATCCTACCTTGTTGTTAACGAAAGAAGATTACCTTTCCCTGATTAAACAGCATTCTTCGAGAAAATGTGAAAAATTTAGTATGGCGTATGTATTAAACATGAATTTGGAAAAATATAAAATAATGAGAGAAGTATCAGAAGAATTGCAATGCAAGGGAAAATTGAATACCATTCGCCCTGTTATTCACAAAAGGAAATGGAAATTTTACAAAAATCAGTATCATCTCTCTGTGGAGAGATGGCTTAGTCAATTCAATCAGGCTTCTTTTGTAATTACCGATTCCTTTCATGGTTGTGTATTTGCCATATTATTTAGTAAGCCGTTTGTGGCAATAGATAATAAAGAACGCGGTTCGTCGAGATTTCACTCATTGCTTGATTTGTTTGATTTACAGGACAGATTGGTAAATTCTTATGATGACTTTTTGTATAAAAAAGCAAAACTGTTATCAACCTCCATAAATTATGATAAGGTAAATTCCATATTGAAAACAAAACAAGATGAAAGTGTTCGTTTTCTAAAACGCGCGTTGACATCATCGCTTAATTCAAAATAAATTGATATGGAATATAAAATCTCGGTTATTGTCCCCGTTTATAATGTAGAGAATTATATTGAACGTTGTGCCAGAAGTCTGTTCGAACAAACAATAGAAGAGGGGATAGAATATATTTTTGTAAATGACTGCACGCCCGATCGCAGCATGCAAATGTTGGAGGAAGTAGCCTCCGGGTACCCCGAAAAACTGAAGCACGTTCGATATATACATCATTCATTAAACAGTGGCGCATCTGCTGCAAGAAATTCAGGATTGGCCGCTGCTCAAGGGGAATATATTTTTTATGCAGATGGGGACGACTGGGCAGAAAAGGACATGCTGAACGATATGTATAATGCGGCCAAAGAAAACAATGCAGATATTGTGCAATGTGATTTCTTTTGTACTGATCTCGCTCATGAGGAATATAGAAAACAGAGAAATGAAATTGATTCGATAGCGTGTATAAAGTTGCTGTTATCTGAAAAACTACATGGTGCTCTTTGGAACAAATTAGTAAGACGGACTTTATATATAGATAACAAAATAATTATTTTTGACGGTTATTGGGAGGATTTAAGAGCATCTGTACAACTCTTTTATTATGCGAAAAAGATAATATATATGCCAAAGGCCTATTATCACTATGTTCAGTGTAACCCTAATGCGTTGACTGTACAGAATTATGAAAAAAAATTGGAAGAGATGATTATAAATACCAACGGAATTATTGAGTTTCTGAAAGAGAAAAACATCCAATGGCATAAGTATATCAGTTATTTAAAATTAGGGGCAAAACGAGGATTATTGATTACTTGTGATAAAAAATTATTTCAAAGATGGTTACAAATCTATCCGGAATCCAACAAGTATATATGGTTTTATCCTTCCTTACCATTGCATTTAAGAATTGTGGGCGGGTGCACTTCCATTAAATTATGGCCTTTGATTGACTTCTGGATTTGGATGAAAAAATTGTATAGAAGAAAATCAAAATGCGATTTGAGTCGCTGTGTGAAACCTGTTAGAAGCGATGATGAATAAAACGATACCGGACATATCAATTATAGTGCCTGTATATGGCGTAGAAGCCTGTATCGAACGCTGTGCAAAATCTTTATTTGAACAGACATACGATAATTTGGAATATATCTTTGTCAATGATTGTACGCCCGATAAAAGCCTTGAGATTTTGAATCAGGTGTTGGCGCTGTATCCTCACCGTGCTCATCAGGTGAAAATTATCAATCATGAAACAAATAAAGGAATAGCCACTGTCCGTAATACAGGATTAATGCATGCCGCCGGAAAATATGTCGGTTGGGTGGATAGCGATGACTGGGTGGAAACGAATATGTTTGAGCAATTGTATGGTGTAGCGAAACAGCATAATTCAAACATCGTATGGTGTGATTTTTATAATTCCTGTGCTGATTATGAAGCCCGTCAATCTCAATATTGTGAAGAGAATAAAATATCTTTCATAAAATCTTTATTAGCGGGGACTGTTCATGGTGCTATGTGGTGCAGTATAGTGAAAAAAGAAATATACATCAAACATGCGATTCGCTTTCCTGACGGACAAAATATTATGGAAGATAAATTAGTCCTGATAAAGTTGTTATACTTTTCGGAGAAAACAAACTATGTGCCTGAAGCGTATTACCACTATGTAAAAGACAGTACGACCTCAATCACAGCAAAATGGGGTGAAGACACAACCATTCAAGAAAGCGCTATGGCTAATTTGCTTGCAATGTTTGAGTTTTTGAATCATACCGATTTGAGTTTGGAATTACAGAAATATATGCAGTATGCGAAACTGACTTTCAAGAAAGAATTATTAAATTCATTGGAAATCAAATCTTTTCAACAATGGAAAACATTATTTCCGGAAGCAAACAACTATTTGTTGAGTTGTCCGAACATGACATTGCGACAAAAAATGTTAGGTTGGAGTATAAGGCATGGATGCTGGATCGTTGCCAAAATATGGATATACATTAAAAAAATAATAATTAAATAAAAGTCAAATGAAAAAAATTCCTGTAGTATTTTGTTTTGATGATAATTGGGAATTACCTGCGGGGGTTTGCCTGACCTCATTATTAGTGAATGCCAATCCGGATACTTTTTATGATATTTTTATTTTACACTCGGCGGGATGTACTTTTCCCGACGGAAAGTTAAATGAGTTACCGGTACGATATGGTAATTGCAGGATAACTTTTCGAAGTGTAGGTCGGGAATTTGAAAATGCTTTTGAAATAAGGGGAATCACTGTAGCCACGTATTATCGTCTGTTGATTCCGGAGATCGTGCCCGAATATGATAAAATTATCTATTCCGATGTCGATGTTATTTTTAGAAAAGATCTTACGCAAATTTATGAATCAACAGACCTTACGAATTTATATGTTGCAGGAGTAGTTGATCCTACTCCGGATGCATACAGCCATCATAAACATATTAAAAATCTTGGTTTGGCGCCCGAAAGCTATGTCTATGCAGGAAATTTAATTATCAATTCCAAGCAATTGAGAAAGGACGGAATTGTGCAAAAGTTTATAAAAGAGGCAAACCATTCCAAGCATTCTCTTCAGGATATGGATATTATAAATATTGTTTGCAAGGGCAAAATAAAAAAAATAGCGCCGGAGTTTTGCTTATCTTTGACTGTCAGGCTATGTGCTTTTTCCCAAGATGAACCACTTTTTTACACAAACCAGGAATTAGATGAAAGTCTGAAAGATGGGATTGTTCATTACACAGGCCCCAAACCCTGGATACAAATTTGTCCTGATTTTGATATTTGGTGGGAATATTACAGAAAATCAATCTTTTTCGATCAAAAATACTATTTTGACTTTTTCAACCGAAAGATGGACGAATATGATTTACTGCCTTTGTGGAAAAGGATTAAGATTTTGGCACGATGGTTTGTCTTTAGACCCAAATAATTAATCAGATGAAAATTGCCGTACTATTAACTGTCCATGATAGAGTTGAAAAAACGCTCCACTGTTTGAACAGTTTATTTCGAAGCGTTGGGGAGTCTGACGCAATTTCGTTTGATGTTTTGATCACGGACGATGGAAGTACCGACGGAACAGAAGAAGAGATAAAGAGATTATTTCCACGGGATAATATTTTTCTGTTAGAAGGCGATGGAAATCTGTTCTGGAACGGTGGCATGATCAATGCGTGGAAAGCAGCTTTACAAAAAGGCGGATTTGACGGATACCTTTGGTTGAATAATGATACGGAGGTACTTCCGAATCTCTGGAACGAATTATCGGAAGCGGATCGTTATTCCAAATTGCAGTTTGGGCAGGGCGGGATTTATGTTGGCTCTACATGCGATGCAGAGAAAACAAGATTTACTTATGGCGGATTTATTTTTACCGACAAATGGATATTGAAAGATAAGTTTGTGATTCCCAACGGGTCGTTTCAACCTTGTATGTGCGCTCATGGAAATGTGACGTTCGTATCGCAGGATGTAGTTGAAAAACAAGGCATATTGTACGAAAAATATCTGCATGGCGGAAGCGATCACGACTATACCTATCGTGCCTACAAACGGGGTTTGCCCATTTTTGTGTTACGTGATTACGTCGGAATCTGTGAAAATGACCATGACGAATACGTTGATCGGAAGGCATTTAATAAAATGAATTTAATGGACAGAATACGATTTTTGAACTCTCCGATGGGTTACAATCTGAAAAATACCCTTTTATTTCAGAAAAGATGTTTTCCCTACCGCTATCCATTTGTTTGGTTTTTGGGATATACAAAAGCGATTTTCCCAAAGAGCAGTTCGAAATTGTATAAATATTTTAGGAATAAATAATGAGCAACATAGCCGTTTCCGTGATCATCCCCATCTACAATGTTGAGAAGTATATTGAGCGATGCGTGCGTTCCCTTTTTGAACAGACACTGGAACAAATAGAATATATATTTGTGGATGATTGCAGTCCCGATCAGAGTATGACGATACTTCGTCAACTGATCAGGGAATATGAACACAAGGATTTATCGGTAAAAATCATAACACATAATCAAAACAAAGGGCTTCCCAGTGCTCGCAATTCGGGATTAGCCGTCGCTACGGGAGAATATGTTTTTCATTGCGACAGCGATGATTGGGTGGAAAAAGATGCAATGGAAAAGATGTATCAGGCCGCGCAAACGAATCTAGCAGATATTGTTTGGTGCGACTGGTTTTTGTCTTTTCGGAACAACGAGCGTTATATGCGACAAAAAGAGGTGGAAACTCCGATAGATTGCATCAAAGCCATGCTTTCGGGTCGGATGAAATATAATGTTTGGAATAAATTGGTAAAGCGCAGTCTTTATGTTGAAAATCGGATTACTTTTCCCGACGGTTTTGGAATGGGAGAGGATATGACCATGATTCGATTATTCTCGTTCGCCGAGAAAGTATGCTATGTCCCGAATGCTTTGTATCACTATATACAGATGAATATGAATGCATTTACCAAAACATCTTCTGATACTCACTTGTCTCAAGTTCTGTATAATGCGAATCGTACAATTGAATTTATTCAAAACCGGTACGGCGATGCATTAAATAATGAACTGCAATTTTTTAAACTGAACATTAAATTGCCCTTCTTGATAACAAACGATAAAAAATCCTATCAACGATGGGTGGAATGGTATCCTGAAGCGAACGACTATATCAACCAAAATAAACTGTTTTCAGGTAGAATTTGTTTTGTTCAGCAGGCAGCAGTAAAAAAGCAGTTTTGGGCAATTTGGTTGCATTATTATTTGGTAGTTAAGGTTGTCTATGGTATTGTGTACAAATGATTTAAACAAGTGGGTGTTTTAAGATTACTTTTAGCCATATCAGTAGTAATAAACCACACGGAAGCCATTTTTGGATTCCGATTAGTGGATGCTGCAATTGCCGTTCAAGCATTTTATATCATTTCTGGTTTTTATATGGCGATGATATTGAATGAAAAATACTATGGTAAAGGTTCGTATAAACTATTTATTACCAACCGTTTTTTACGATTGTATCCTATTTATTGGACTGTTTTACTCGGAACGATTTTAGCATGTGTTGTCATAGTCAAAACAAGCGGAGTAGGAACACTAAATTTGTATTCTCAGCATTATGACTCCATGAACTTGAGTAGTTTTTTGTTTTTGATTTTTACGAATATTTTTATGTTTTTTCAGGATATTGTAATGTTTTTAGGATTAGACACAACAACGGGAGCCTTATTCTTCACATCAAATTTCTGGGAAACAAGTCCGATGTTAAATCAATTTTTATTTATTCCGCAAGCATGGACAATAGGTATTGAATTAACATTTTATCTGATAGCTCCACTACTGGTTAGAAGAAAAACAATACATATTATTGCATTTATGTTTTGTTCGTTATTGCTTCGCTTCGTATTAGTATTTGGCTTCAATTTAACGTATGATCCTTGGACTTATCGTTTTTTTCCAACAGAATTGTTTTTTTTCCTTGCTGGAATCATAGCATACCGATTGTATAAATACTTTCAGCGATTTCAAATGAAAGAAAATTACCTGCTAATCATTTGGATAGGACTATTGCTTTTTTCCTTTGGTTTTGGTTTTATCCCTTCAAAAATGATGTATAGTTTTAGTGCAAGAAATTGGCTGTATCTGTTGGCTTTCTGCATGGCATTGCCTTTTGTTTTTGCATTAACCAAAAAATGGAAATTTGATAGATACATTGGAGAACTGTCTTACCCTGTATATATAGCACATTTGTTAATTCGATGGGTTTTTATCAAAATAGATATCAGTACTTCACTTGGTGGACTTGGGTTAACAACCACCATTGCTACCATTGTATTTGCAATAGTCTTAAATGAAGTTGTTCAAAAAAGAGTAGAAAGAATACGACAGAAGAGAGTGATACAATCAAACCGGTTGAACCATTAGTTAGCAGATATGGGGAAAGGTCGTACCGCCCATTTTATTTTTTTCCAAACAGCAACAATTCTGCATGTTTATTTTTTCGCACAATCTTAATTATTATCATACTAACGCCAAGAACTCCTAATGAAATCAAAGGTGTAACAATCAAAGTGTATATCCAATTATTCATAGTTGGAAAACTAACAATTCCATTGTCCCAAATCAGAGGCTGCAACACATAGATAGCCAAAGTATTTGCTCCTATTTTTCCTAAATAGCCAAAGAATTTATTATTTTTATAAATCTTTTCAAATAGCATAAACCAAAACAAACTGCCGCAAAGTCCAATTAACAAGCGAAATAGCGCAATATCGATATTTGTAAAATTCAAATCGAACGGTTTTATTTGTATGATTTTCGGGAAATATGTTACATACATTGTATAGTTACCGTCCCAAAATAACAAACATACAGCAAAGATTATTCCTGAAATTATCCGTATTTGTTTCGCATATTTTGATATATACTGATAATTATTTTTCAAATAAATTCCTGCCCAGAACATAGGGAAAAAACTTTTTTGAGCTCCGGATAATGGCACAATTAACACAAAGCCAATACTCAACAAACAAGCGAGCCAATCTTTCTTCAATAACTTCAAAGATACATAAACAATAAAATAGCTGATAAACAACTCTCTTAAAAACCAAAAATTATTAAGCGAAAATATTGTTTTTAATTCTTCATGTTGATTTATTATACAATATATCACAGACCAAACTACACAAGGTAATAGTAATTGTACGCTTCTTTTATATAAAAAATCTTTCAAATTCAGTCTTAATGAAGAGCGAAAGAAAAATCCACTTACCATAAAAAACAACGCCATATGGAATGAGTAAATGAACTCAAATGCCGGATTATGAAAATAATCATATCCGTTTCTCAAAAACTGTAACGCATGCCCCCATGTTACACAAAATATAGTAAAACCTTTCAGGGCATCAAGAAATTCAATCCGTTGATTGTTATACGTTTTTGGAATTTCGGACATAATATTTTATATATTGGTATTTTGCATTTTAATTTTATATCTCAGCATGGGTTGGAAACATTATGGGAAAAGATTGTGCCATCTTGGAACGTGTCAACAGCTATTATTAGTTTAAATTCATTCAAAGAAATGGATTCATCTTTACGGGACACAATTCTTAAAGGCGTTTTTCCATAGAAGGAGGCCCACATGGAAAAGGTGGAAGGAGGTCCCAAGATATAATTACACAAAGATAAAGAGTATAAATCCTCCATATTGGTCGCTTGTGGTATTTGATAACAAAACAAATCCGGATCATTCAACGTAATCTCTTCCGTAGATGAAATAAAGAAACATACTTCTTTGCCGATTTCTTTTTGAATTTGTTTCATATAATGGACGTATGTTGCATTTCCAAAATAGTATATGCCATTCATATATTGGGCATAATCACCCCGTCTAATGTGGACTCCAACTACTATTTTCTTCTTTTCTTTCAATTCGGACATTATTTTTTCGCATTTTTGTATAACCGAAAGATGAGGCCGGAACAGAAAATGAATTTTATCAAAAAAGTCATCTGTAAATTCCGTTTTGGATCTATATTGCCACCCATCCATCACATTATTGGTTATTTTTTTTAGTAAACGGCAAATGTTGAGTGTTATACGATTGTTTTTTACGAAGCGGATACTTTTATACGCCGATAAGTTAGGAAACAAGTGTATATATTCCCCAAAATTCAGGAGGAATATTTTCTCATTTTGCGTAAAGGATCGCGCAATGTAGTAGGTAAACGACCATATCTTATTGCATAGCTGACCTCCCGGAGAATATATTATTTTCATTCAATTATGTTTTTGTGAGATAAATATTGTACTTTTGCACTTTGTAGTACGTTTTTATTTTTTGTGATACAAAATTACAGAAAAATAGTTAAAAATGAGATACATATTTATAATTTTAACAGCCGTTATTACGAGTTTCTTCTTTTTTCCGTTCGAATTTACATTCTTACGGGGTCCAAATACGAAAATGATGGTGGCCGCAGTAGGGCTATTACTTGCCGGATGGCAAATGGTTAAAAAGAAGGATGGCAAAATATCGAAAGATTTTTTTATTACTTCCGTTATTGCCACAGTATTTTCATTAGTTGTGTTTTATTCTATCGTGTATAATAATACGGACGATTATGCTTACACCTCTTATGTGGTCTCCATGTGGGTATGGTTTTTTGCAGCATACGTCTGTTGTTTCTTAATTGCTCAATTACATGGTAATATATCTGTAAAATTAGTTGCCGATTATTTAATAGCCATATCCGCATTTCAATGTATCATCGCTTTGATGATAGAATATATCCCTGCCGTGAAATCGGCTGTGGATGCTTATGTTGTGAGGCCGGACAATGTATTGGAAGAGAGGCTCTATGGTATAGGTGCCGTGTTAGATGTTGCAGGGGGAAAATTTTCGACAGTTTTGCTTATGGTTGCTGTCATAATGTGTAACAATGATATTGTAAAGTCGAATTGGAAATCTCTCGCAACATATAGTTTCGGTTTTATATTAATAAGTGTGATAGGTTCTATGATAGCGCGTACTGCCAATATAGGAATGCTATTAGGTCTTGCATATATTATCTATAGAACAGGTATTTGGAGATTACATATTAAATATTCAACTTTAAAATTTTGGAGGGTACTGACAGGAATGGGATTCGTCTTAGTAGTGGCCTGTGTTTATTTTTATAATACTTCTCCCATTTTTCAAGAATGGTTAAGATTTGGTTTTGAAGGATTTTTTAATCTGGTTGAGAAAGGAAAATGGGAAACAAGCTCAACAGAAATACTTCAAGATATGATAGTTTTTCCTGAGTCGTTCAAAACATGGATGATTGGTGATGGTCGCATGGTGGACCCAACAACAGGAAAGTATTATATGGGTTCGGATATAGGTTACGTTCTTTTTATTTTTCATTGCGGAATAATTGGCTTATCTGTATTTGCATCTATGTTTGTGTATCTTACCATATCCTGTTATAAGAAGTTTTCGCAGGAAAGGCATTTGTTCTTATTACTCCTTATTTTCGTGTTTGTTTACTGGACAAAAGTTGCTACCGATATATTTCTTGTATATGCAGTGTTTTTGTGTATTCCAATGGTGCAAAAGCATAAAAACAATCAAATGGAAAGGATATGAAAGTTGTTTACTGCATTGCCGGAACCTACAACTCCGGAGGGATGGAAAGAGTGCTCGTCAACAAAGCAAATTACTTGACCGAGCAAGGATGCGAGGTAATTATAATTACTACCGATCAAAAAAATCGTGAACCTTTTTTTGCATTGTCTCCCCAAATCCGGTGCTACGACTTGGATATAAATTATGCTGAGAATAATGATAAAGGATTCGTGGATAAAGTTTTGCACTACCCTTTCAAGCAACGGAAACACAAAAAGAGTTTGACAAACCTTTTGAATGTTCTACAAGCAGATATTGTAATTTCCATGTTTTGCAACGATGTTTCTTTTATCACGAAAATAAAAGACGGCAGTAAAAAAATACTGGAAATACATTTTTCCAAATTCAAACGGATGCAATATGGCCGGAAAGGGATGTGGAAATTAGCCGATTGGTGGAGAAGTAAAATGGATGAAAAAACAGTCAAAAAGTTTGATAGATTCGTTGTATTGACCCACGAAGATAAAGGCTATTGGGGTAATTTATTAAATATCGAGGTGATCGAAAATGCGAAAAACGAATGGGGAAATCATACAGCAGCATTAGAAAACAAAAATGTAATAGCAATTGGACGGTATGATTACCAGAAAGGTTTCGACCGACTTATTAAGGCTTGGCGACTGGTTTACGACCGCTTTCCGGATTGGAAACTGAAAATCATAGGAGATGGTGAATTACGAAACGAATTGGAAACACTGGTTGTTAATTCTCATCTCGATGATGTCGTTGAATTAAAAAAAAAAACTTCGGATATTTTATCGGAATATTTAGAATCTTCGTTATTAGTGATGTCGTCCCGATACGAAGGGTTACCTATGGTATTGCTGGAGGCAATGTCGGTAGGACTTCCGATGGTTTCTTTCGATTGTAAATGCGGTCCCAGAGATGTAATGATGAATGGAGAAAACGGTTTTTTGGTGCCGGAAGGAAATATACCGGCATTAGCTGAGAAAATCACACAACTGATAGAAGATCCGAATCTTCGTAAAAAAATGGGGCGAAGGGCTAAAATCAATTCCGAACGTTTCTCCGAATCAGTTATTATGGATAAATGGATTAAACTGTTTAACAACTTGCTGGGTGAAAAGTGATGAAGACCATAGTGATATCGGCTGTAAATCTGAAAGTGGGTGGCACGCTTACCATTTTGCGTGATTGCTTGCGGTATTTGTCAATATTAGCAGAAACCGGAGATTATCGCATCGTAGCATTGGTATATCAAAAAGAATTGGTCTCCTTTCCGAATGTAGAGTATGTGGAAATGCAGTGGCCAAAAAAGAACTGGATCAATCGGCTTTGGTGCGAATATGTAACAATGCAAAAAATATCGATGAGGTTGTCTCCGGTGCACCTATGGCTTTCTTTACACGATACTACCCCAAATGTATTAGCCGAAAAAAGAGCGGTTTATTGCCATAATCCGTTTCCGTATTACAAGTGGAATGTAAGAGAATGGTTGTTTACTCCTAAAATTGTGCTGTTTTCTTTGTTTTCTAAATATGCTTATCAAAAGAATATTTATAAAAACACATGCGTCATTGTACAGCAAGAATGGATAAAAAGAGAGTTTATTCGAGACTTCGGATTACAGGAAGAAACCATAATTGTAGCCCCTCCATCATCAACTGATGAGAAGGTAGATAATTTAATAATTGCAAGTACCCTTCAACATGAAGAATATTCATTTCTATTCGCTTCCTCTCCGAACAGTCATAAAAACTTTGAATGCATCTGCCGAGCGGCCAAAATATTGAAAGAGCAACTGGGAATCGACGATTTTAGAGTGTATATAACAATAAAAGGAGATGAGAACAAGTACGCAAAGTGGTTGTTCCGTAAATGGGGAAAAGGAGCAAATGTAGAGTTCATTGGATTTTTAGGCAGGAAATCTTTATATGAGTATTATCACCTATCTCATTGTATGATTTTTCCTTCAAAAGTGGAAACCTGGGGATTGCCGATAACAGAATTTGCCGCTTTTAATAAACCTATGTTATTGGCAAATTTGCCGTACTCGCACGAGACGGCAGCCGGATGCAATAAAGTTGCTTTTTTTGATCCGGACGATCCGCAGGAACTGGCAATCCAAATGAAAAAGCTAATTCAAGGAGACGACCGTTTTTTGACGACTCCGGAAAAAAAAGAAATACCACCTCCTGTCGCCTGGTCGTGGCGGGAATTGTTTGATATTTTATTGAAATGAAAATCCTCCAAATAGGAAAATTTTACCCCATAAGAGGCGGAGTAGAGAAGGTAATGTACGACCTGATGTTAGGATTGTCGTGCAGAGGGGTTCGTTGCGATATGTTATGCGCAGCAACGGAACAACAAAAGTCCGGGGTTATACCGCTTAACAGTTTGGCACGATTATTGTACGTACCTACATGGGTGAAGTTGTCGGCCACAATGATCGCTCCGGCGATGATAATGAAATTGCGCAAGATACAGCACGAATACAATATTATACATATTCATCATCCGGATCCGATGGCTTGTTTGGCTTTATTTCTTTCTGGATACAAGAGAAAAGTGGTATTGCATTGGCATAGCGATATTTTGAAACAAAAAACATTATTGAAATTGTATCAACCATTGCAACGATGGTTGATCAAGCGGGCAGATTTGATTGTAGGAACAACCCCTGTTTATATCGAACATTCACCGTTTTTGAAACAAGCGCAAAACAAAGCAACCTACATGCCCATTGGAATAGAAGAACTGACTGTCGACCCGGATTCGGTAAATCGAATTAGAGAACAATATGCCGGCAGGAAAATTATTTTCTCGTTGGGACGTTTGATAGAATACAAAGGGTACGAATACCTGATAGAATCCGCTCGGTATTTAGATGATGACTATATCATCTTGATAGGTGGAGAAGGCCCATTGAAAAACGCTTTGCAACAACAGATCAACGATTACAGAGTAAACGAAAAGGTAAAGTTGATGGGATTTGTTCCGGACAAAGAAGTTGCAACCTATTTTGGGGCTTGTGATGTATTTGTCCTAAGTTCGATATGGAAAACAGAAGCCTTTGGTATTGTCCAAATAGAAGCAATGTCGTGCGGAAAACCAATAGTGGCAACCTGTATCGAAGGTTCTGGAGTGAGTTGGGTAAATGCCGACGGCGTGTCGGGCTATAATGTTGAACCCCAAAATGCAAAAGCGCTGGCTGAGGCAATTAAGAAAATTTTATCCGATCCGAATCGGTGTGCAGAATTTTCGATCGCATCGCGCCGGCGTTACGAAACAATGTTTACCCGAGAGAAAATGGTGGACAGGTGTCTGGAATTGTATAAGGATGTAATATAATGGTTGAGAAAACTATTTCATTCCCTAATGAATTGTTTTTCAAGGAGGTAAAAACATTGCTGGATGAAGATAAACAAGTACGCATTCCGGTAAAAGGAAGAAGTATGCGCCCTTTTTTACAAGATGGCGATACGGTAATACTGGATCCTGTGCGTGACCGCTCTGTTCGTTGGGGGATGATTGTCTTGGCTCGGACCACGACTTGTGGTGTTGTATTGCATCGCGTGGTATTTAAGAGCAAGGACAAATTATGGCTTATGGGTGATGCCCTTTCTCGGAAACGGGAGCAGACTGTCGTGAAAGAGGTTCTGGCCGTTGTCGTTGCAGCACAAAGAAAAGGGGAAAAACGGGAATTAAACTCGTATGGGTGGCGTTCTGTGGCCATACTTTGGTTTCTGATATTGCCTCTCAGAGAGAATTTATTAAGAATATACGATAAGTTAAATCAAAAAAAGTAAACAAGATGAGGATAAAGGAAGATCTGGTTTTGCGACATATTGGAGACGAGTATATCGTCATTGTTCCAAATGAGGGTTCGGTGGATTTGACGGAAGTTTATACCTTGAATGAAACGTCGGCATGGATATGGAAACAATTGGAAAATAAGGATTTTACGATCGACGAAGTGGTGAAACTTGTAACGGAGTATTATGATGTGGATCGAAAAGTAGCGACAAATGATGTACGTGAATTGATGGATACTCTCAGAAGAGGAGGACTGATTACAGAAGATTGATACCGTGAAATTGGAAATTGCATATAAAGCCTTTTTCGCATTGCTTCGGGCGGGACTGTGGAGTCGAGATCCGGAGTGCGAATGTTTCCCGCTAAGTCGGGAAGTGTGGGAAGAGATTTATGTAATAGCGCGTAAACAAACGGTAGAGGGAATTATTTATGATGGAATGATGAAATTGCCCGCTAACTATTTGCCGCCAAAGGAATTGTTGTTAAAATGGGTGGTTGCGATAAATTCCATTGAAGGGAAAAACAGGCGAATGAACAAGGTCGTCGGTGAATTACACAAGATTTTCACAAAGAATCATATTGCAGCCTTTTTGATGAAAGGACAGGGAGTGGCTGCTCTTTATGATAACCCTTTGCACCGTATATGCGGGGATATTGATTGGGCTTTCCCCGATAAAAATAATTTTGACAGGGCGGAACAATTGCTAAAGAAGAATAAAGTTAAAATTGAAAAACATGTCCGATCGGAACTGTTTTATGTATGGAAGGGATTTATAGTAGAACATCACAGAGAGTTAGTAAATATAGACAACCCTTTTCTTTCCAAATATTTACTTCATATACAGCGACAAGAACAGGTTCGTACCGTTTACGTGGATGCCGATGGCCAAAAAATCCCGTTACCTTCGCCCATGCTGACACATTTGTCAGTTAACGCACATATTTTGAAGCATTTATTGTCTTTCGGCATTGCTATCCGTCAATTATGCGATTCGGCGCGTACCTGTTGTATGTATCATCAGGAAATTGAAGGCGAGCGTTTGAAAGAAACCTACTGCAAACTGGGGATTTACCGCTGGATACAGTTGTTGAATCGCTTGTTGGTAGATTATTTGGGTATGCCGGAAGAATATCTACCGTTTCCGCTTGTATATCGGCAAAAAGCGGATTTTATGATGCAAGATATTTTACGGGGAGGAAGTTTTGGCTTTTACGGCGATGCTGTTTCGATGAAAAAAGACGGTATGGGGGCATTCATAAAGTACGTGTTGATTCGCAGGCCGCTTCGAATTATACGATATATTTGTTATGCTCCAGGTGAAGCATTTTGGTCTCCGGTAATGGAGGGTTGTTCACACATATTCGGGCTTATATCAGCTAAATTGGGGCGTTCTCAAAGAGATTAGGTGATGCAAAGAACGAGAGAAAAGTTTATTTGATGTACGATAGTGTAAAAAGAGAGTTAAATTGGGCTTGGTCCGTAACCACAGGTTTCCGCGGGAAAATAAGTCTGTATATGCTTATGGAAGTCATAAGCGCAGGGTTACTTTTATACTTCGTTTATTGTTCCAAAGAAGCGATTGATATAGCCATGCGGGTTGTTCCCGGAAATCTGAAATTGATGCTGGTACATATTGTGCTTTCGGTTGCATTTTCTATTGTGGCAGGATTGATGGCATCCTGGATAGGTGAGTATGCAAAAAACGGAATGATCATCCGTTTGCAAAATACGTTGGCTTACTCGCAAATGATGATGTCGTGGGAAATGAAAAAGCGTTGGCATACGGGCGATTTGATGGTGCGCCTCACTTCCGATTGTTCCGAAGTAGTTCAAATGCTGGTATATACCTTCCCGTCGTTTATAGTTACTTGCATTAAATTATTGGCTTCATTTGCTTTTCTGTGGATGATGGATCCGCGATTGGCGCAACTCATACTGGCTATTACCCCCCTGTTTCTGTTTTCAAAAATCTATTATAAGAGAATGCGGAAACTCAGTAAAGATGTCAAACAAGCTGAAAGCCATTTGGGAAATGTATTGCAGGAAAATCTGAAAAATCGTTGGTTGATCCAATCGTTGTTGTTTACGGAAGCAAGAGAAAATAAATTGACGGAAGCGCAAAAATCAATCTTTCAAATAAAAACCAAACAGTTGAAGTTTTCAACATTGAGTCAGGGGATATTAAAATCAACATTCAACGGTGGTTACCTCCTTGCATTTCTGTGGGGAATATACCATTTGCATGCCGGACAAATTTCTTATGGAACTATGGCAGCCTTTTTGCAGTTGGTAGGCAGGGTACAAATGCCGGTTTTTTCCATGGTAGCCTTTTTACCGACTGCTATTCGATGTCGTGCGGCTATCGAACGACTGATGGAATTATACAAAGGAGAACGGGAAGCGTATGATAATCAAATAGAACTGACTGAACCGCTTTCATTGAAATTACATAAAGTGTCGTTTCAGTATGATGAAGCGGAAGTGATAAAACAGATGAGCGTGGTATTCCGATCGGGAATCCCTACGGCCGTAACAGGAGCATCCGGCAAAGGGAAAACGACATTGATACGTCTTATTTTAGCATTAATTAAACCTGACAACGGAAATTTGGCATTGATACAGAAGGATATAAGCCATGATATATCGGTGAATACACGAGGCAATATAGCATACGTGCCGCAAGGAAACACGCTGTTTTGCGGGACTATTCGCGAAAATCTATTATTGGCCGACTTCGGAGCATCGGAACAACGTCTCGCCGAAGTGCTAAAAACGTCTTGTGCCGATTTTGTTTATTCACTCCCGAATGGACTTGATACGATGATAGGAGAATCGGAAAGCGGTCTTTCCGAGGGGCAAGCCCAACGGATAGCCATAGCGCGGGCGTTGCTTCGAGGCGGTAGTATTTGGCTGTTTGATGAACCTACTTCTGCCCTTGATTCGGACACAACAAAACGAATTATCCGAAATCTGCTAAAAGCCGGCGAAGAGAAAATATTAATTTTTATAACACATGATCGCCAGCTGATAGAGGCTTGTTCGCAAGTAGTGCAATTGGATTAAATGAGATAAAGATGATAAATAAAAAGTTACTGTCGAAAGAAGAATCTGTTTTGTTCAGCATAGCCGGTCATTTTATAGAAGTGATTGGCCCGAATACAACTGATTGGGGGCAGATTTTACCTTCGTTTAAGCCTTTTAGATATCATTCGCTCGATGGGAGGGAGGCAGTATGTTCGATACGGATTGTAGAGGAGCCGATGGATGTTGAATTGGGTCCTGCCAAAGTACTGAACGAAGTATTTGGTGTATTGGGATATTGGACATGTTTGATGGAAACAAAAAAAAACTATATCTTTGACGTTCAATTTATCGAAAATGGTAATTGTTACAGAATGGTATCCGATAAAAATTTTTCAACCGCCACGGCTTATATCGACCAAAAGGATAAATTGGCCGGCACCGTATTGTCATCCTTTTTGATGATTGTTTTTGCCCAGTCGGCAGTGTTTCACAAAACCCTTTTGATTCACGCTTCCGTGGTGGAAAAAGAACAGAAAGGATATGCCTTTTTAGGGAAGAGCGGTACGGGGAAAAGTACACACAGTTCTTTGTGGTTGCAGTATTTGGAGGGAGTCGAATTGCTCAACGATGACAATCCTGCAATTCGCGTGGAAGATGATGGGAAGATGTATGTGTATGGCACTCCCTGGAGTGGGAAAACACCATGTTATAAAAATCGCAGAGTGGAGTTGAAAGCATTGATTCGTTTGGAACAGGCAAAAAGAAACAGTTTTACATGGAGAGAAGGGACGGAAGCCTTGATAGCACTTTTACCCAGTTGCTCGTCCATGCGATGGAACTCACAATTATACACAGCTATGTGCGATTTATTGGAAAAGATAATAGGCAAAGTGAAAGTAGGTTATTTGGAATGTTTGCCGGATAAAGAGGCGGCATTGTTGTGTTACGAAGAAACGAAAAATATAAATTATAAATATTAAAATGTATGGTATGAAAAAGTTAGTATTTTTGTTGGCAATAGGCAGTTTGATGATGACTTCATGTACTAAAATGATTTACTTGAAGGACATGAGACCGAATCGTCTTTATTCTTTGTCTGCTACGGAATTGAGAATTCAACCGGGCGACAGACTGAGGATTGTGGTCAGTTCCAGAAAACCGGAATTGTCGGCTCCCTATAATTTGGGTGTAGGAGGATATCAGGTAAGTGCAACCGGAGATGTTAGAACGGTAACCGACCAAACAGCGCAAGAAAACGGTTATCTGGTAGATGCGGAAGGCAACATAGAATTCCCTGTTTTGGGAACACTGTTTGTGAGTGGATTGACAAGGGGAGAATTATCCAGTCTGATTAAAGAACACCTGAAACAGGAAGGTCATATCAATGAAGCCATAGTAATGGTGGAAATTTTGAATTTTAAGATACTCCTTATGGGCGAGGTGGGCAGCATGGGGACAATGCTTGTGCCGGAGGGTAAAATTACATTGCTTGAGGCCATCGTGCGGTCGGGAGGATTAACACCCAATGCTGCGATAGATAAGGTGTTTGTTATACGTGAAGATGACGGGAAAGTCCGCATGATGGAGAATGACTTGCGTACGGTGTCTGTTCTCAATTCTCCCAGTTATTACCTGCGACAAAATGACATTGTGTATGTGATGCCGAAAGCGGCCCAAAGGACACTGACAGAAGATCGGTCTTGGCAAATATACGGCACGATTTTAGGGTTAGGAGGTATAGCACTTTCTGTCCTCACTTTATTAAAACTTTATGAAAAATAAATAATTATGGACACACCAAACACATTGTCTGCTAATCCGACGTCGGATGAAAAATCGGTGAATTTAGTTGATATTTTCATGTATCTGCTCTTTCACTGGAAGTGGTTTCTAATTTCGTTGATAGTGTTCGGAGGTTATTTTGGGTACAAATATAGCAAAACTCCCTTTCTATATGATCGCTCAATGATGATTATGATTAAAACCCCGGCAAACACTCAATCTACCATGCGACTGAATCGTTATAACAGTTTTGCGGCGCCGGTAAATGTGTCAAGCGAAATATTGCAATTTCGGTCAAAAGAGTTGATGCGAAAATCGATTGAAAATCTGAATGCGGATATTAGTTATGTTTATAGAAACAGATTCAGACCCGTTGAACTATACACAAAATCTCCGGTAAGAGTTTCTTTTTTGCAGGCACAACCGAATGATCACTATTCATTATCGGTAACTCTGCGCAAAGATCAGGAAGTGGAACTTTCCGGCTTTTCCGGATCGGAAGAAAGAGGAAAAATTATAGCGCATCTGAATGATACGGTCAATACTTCGATAGGATCATTGGTTGTCAGTCAGTCTCTGTATTATACTCCTGCCTGGTTTGGCGAGGTAATAAGGGTTACTAAATATCCAAGAGAACAAATGGTGCATTTCTTCCTGTCTCGCTTTGCAACTAATCAGATGAAAGAAGATGCTGCCATAATTCGTATGTCGATGACGGACGCTTCTCCTTTTCGTGCTGCAGACATGTTGAACATGATGGTAGAGGTGTACAATGAGGAAGCAATTACAGATAAAAATCGGATAGCTGTGAATACAGCAGATTTTATCAACGACCGATTAGAAATCATTCAGCAAGAGTTGGGAACTGTGGAATTGGAGATACAGTCGATGAGAAAAAGTAATGAGGGGCTGGATGTAGTCACAACTACCGGAATGTATTTGTCTGATAGCAGAGAATACAGGGCTGCTGTGAAAGAGTTGGATATGGACTTGAGCTTGGTGAGGTTTATAAAGCAATATTTGCAGGATAATGTGAACGATCTGATACCCAATAATACGGGATTTGTTGACATGAAAATAGAAAATCAGATTGTGGAATACAACGCTCTTGTGTTAAAAAGAAACCAATTATTGGAAGACAGCAGCGAAAAAAACCCGATTGTACAGGATGTGGACAATTCAATAAGGATGATGAAACAAAACATCATGCGATCGGTAGATAATGTGATTTCCAGCTTGAATATCAAAAAGCAAGAATTTGCGCGGCGGGAAAATCAAGCTTTGAGTAAAATTTATGCAATGCCCGAACAGCAACGCAACATGCTTGTGAAAGAGCGGGATCAAAAAATAAAAGAAGAACTGTTTTTATTCCTATTAAACAAACGGGAAGAAAATGCGCTCAATCAGGCTATGGTAGATGATAATGCCCGAATTATCGACCCTGTGTCGGGAAGCAATGCCCCTGTGTATCCAAGTAAGTATAAGAATCTGTTATTAGGATTGTGCTGCGGAGTAATGGTGCCAGCCGTTGTTCTATTGTTGATTTTAGTGCTTGATACACGTGTGCGTACCCGAAAAGAGATAGAAGATGTAGTTACCATTCCATTTTTGGGGGAAATTCCAATGGATACGAATGCCAACCAGCATATTTGTATATCCGGACAAGGTTTTGATATGATGACGGAAGCGTTCCGTATATTGAGAACTAATTTACAGTATATGATTCGTTCCAAAGAATCCAAAGTTACTTCTGCAATCTCTTTCTTGCCGGGTGCCGGAAAAACATTCGTTTTAACAAATTTGGCAGTAAGTCTTTCGCAGGTTAATCGTAAAGGGATATTGATTGACTTGGACTTGAGAAAAGGAACAATGAGTTCGCATTTTGGACAAAAGCAAGGAACCGGTGTAACAAATTATTTATCCGACGAATCGGTAGTCTTGGATGATATTATTCGAAAAGATGCCGTTTGTGCGAATCTGGATTTGATAGGGGTCGGACCTGTTGCCCCCAATCCAACAGAGTTATTATTAAGTAATCGCCTCGAGGAATTAATAGCCGAACTCAAGAAAAGATACGATTTTATAATGGTCGATAGTGCGCCGATAGGTTTGGTCGCCGATGCTTCTGTGGTAAATCGTGTAACCGATTTGAATCTTTTTATCGTTCGTGCCGGAAAACTCGATCGCCGACTGTTGCCTGATTTGGAAAGTCAATACCTCCGAAAAAAATGGACGAATTTGGGAATTGTTCTTAATGCAGTCAAGAAAAGAGATAGAGGTTATGGTTATGGTTATGGTTATGGTTATGGTTATGGTTATGGTTATGGTTATGGTTATGGTTATGGTCAGGAAAAGAAGAAGTCCGGAATAAGAAAGTTTTTTCGGATGTAAATAAAACAATATAAATCAGGTATGTGTCAAAAGAAATCAATGACGAAAAATTGAACTTTTGACACATCCTCTATAATCGTTGTATGAAGAAAATATTATTTCTATTCGTAATAACAGGGATTTTGGGATGTAAAAACAGTAAGATTTCCGATGGGGCAAACGTAGAGAGGGATGATACGGTTAAAATAGAAACTAAAAAATTTGTCCGCCCCGAAATACCGCCTTTGCTAACAGATCCGGAGCAGCAGTTTGCGTTTTTAATCAAACATTATTGGGATCATTTTGATTTTGCCGATACTGCCTATGTCCCCTCACCTGAAATAACAGAACAGGCTTGGGTGGACTATATTGATCTGTTGAATCGCGCTCCTTCGGATAGAGCACAGGAAGAAATAAAAACCATGATGTTGAAAAGTGCACAAAACAGCAAAAAACTCTTTGTGTATTTTACGGAAATGGCTAATAAATACCTCTATGATCCCAATTCGCCTGTACGTAACGAAGAACTCTATATTCCGGTATTGGAAATAATGATCCAAACATCTGCATTGAGCGATACGGAGAAAATGCTTCCTAAACATCGTTTGGAAGTGGCTCACAAAAACCGGATAGGAACCAAAGCAATCAATTTCCAGTATGCCGACATCAAAGAGAAAACTGGCACACTCTATCAAATCAACGCAGAATATCTCCTGCTGTTTTTTAATGAACCGGGGTGTCCCTCCTGTAGAGATCATATAGCAGGTCTTCGCAATTCGGCTATTATCAACAGGCTTTTTCAGGAACGCAGATTAAAAGTTCTATCCATATACGCGGACGAAGAGGTGGATAAATGGAAGGAATATTATGCAAGTTATCCCGACGGTTGGATCAACGGATATGATAAATCGTTGACGATTAATAAAAAATATGATTTAAAAGCAACTCCTACCTTGTATCTATTAGACAAAAACAAGACAGTGATATTGAAAGATGCGTCGGTCGCTCAAATAGAAAATTATTTATCATATTACCATCTATATAAATAAATTTACCAAAAACCAAACGTTAAAAAAATATTTTGGAAAACTTTTTCTTCATTGAAAATATTTAATTGCTTTGTTTTCACGGTGTTAAAAAATATTTTGGAAAACTTTAAGATAATTTCTATGAAATTATTTGTTCAATTGGGAATGTATTAGTAATATTGCATCCTCAAAAAGATACGTTATGTTTTTATGTTAATTTAATATCAATGAAGAAAAATAGTTACACTTTTGATGAGGCATACAGGGCTTCTTTGGATTATTTTAAAGGGGATGAATTGGCAGCTAAGGTGTTTGTGAATAAATATGCCCTGAAAGATGGTCTGGGTAATATCTTTGAAAAAACGCCGGAAGATATGCATCATCGTTTGGCAAATGAAGTTGCCCGAATTGAAAAAAAATATCCCAATTCCCTTTCGGAAGCGGAGCTGTTTCATCTGTTCGACCGATTTGCTTATATTATTCCTCAGGGAAGTCCGATGACCGGTATTGGAAATAACTACCAAACCGCTTCGCTCTCCAATTGCTTTGTAGTCGGTCTGGATGGGGCTGCCGATTCGTACGGTGCCATCATCAAGGTTGACGAAGAACAAGTACAGTTGATGAAACGTCGAGGTGGAGTAGGACACGACCTTTCGCATATCCGTCCCAAGGGTTCGCCGGTAAAAAATTCTGCCTTAACTTCAACCGGCTTGGTGCCTTTCATGGAACGTTATTCCAATTCGACTCGCGAGGTAGCACAAGATGGTCGTCGCGGTGCATTGATGTTGAGCGTTTCCGTGAAACATCCCGATGCCGAGTCGTTTATCGATGCAAAAATGTCGGAAGGGAAAGTTACCGGAGCCAATGTATCCGTAAAAATTACCGATGAATTTATGGAATCGGTAATCAATTATCGCCCTTTTATCCAGCAATATCCGATCAATAGTGAAACACCCGATTATGTAAAATCGATCAATGCCGAAGAATTATGGAAGAAAATTGTACATAACGCATGGCGATCAGCCGAACCGGGTGTTCTGTTCTGGGATACGATTATTCGGGAATCGGTGCCTGATTGTTATGCCGATATTGGCTTTCGTACGGTTTCGACGAATCCTTGTGGTGAAATTCCATTGTGTCCATACGACAGTTGCCGCCTGTTAGCGATTAATCTGTATTCGTATGTGAAAAATCCGTTTACAGCAAAAGCAAAATTTGATTTCGATTTATTCAAAAAACATGTTGCTTTGGCGCAGCGGATAATGGACGATATCATTGATTTGGAAATTGAAAAAATTGATGCAATTCTCAAAAAAATCGAATCGGATCCGGAAGATGCGGATATAAAAATAACGGAACGTGAATTGTGGCAAAAAATCCGCCACAAAACTCTTTTAGGACGACGTACCGGTGTCGGAGTTACTGCTGAAGGCGATATGCTGGCCGCTTTGGGTTTGCGCTATGGAACGGAAGAGGCTACCGATTTTTCGGAAGAAATCCAGAAAACATTGGCGCTGGCTGCTTACGGTTCTTCTGTCGAAATGGCGAAAGAACGGGGCGCATTTGAAGTGTATGATGCCTCTCGGGAAGAAGATAATCCGTTTATCAATCGCCTGAAGGAAGCCGATCCGAAGTTGATAGAAGAGATGAAGAAATACGGACGCAGAAATATTGCCTGTCTCACCATTGCACCTACAGGCACTACTTCGCTAATGACGCAAACCACTTCGGGCATCGAGCCGGTCTTTTTACCGGTGTATAAACGGCGGCGAAAAGTAAACCCAAACGATGTTGCCGTTAAAGTAGATTTTGTGGACGAAGTGGGAGATTCGTGGGAAGAATATATTGTATTCCATCATAAATTTGTCGATTGGATGGAAGCGAATGGATATCCTACGGCTAAACGTTATACATCGGAAGAAATCGAAGCCCTGATCGAAAAATCACCTTATTATAAAGCTACATCCAATGATGTGGATTGGTTGCAAAAAGTAAAAATGCAAGGCAGGGTGCAGAAATGGGTGGATCATTCTATCAGCGTAACTATCAATTTGCCAAATGATGTGGATGAAGAGTTAGTCAACCGTCTATATATAGAAGCTTGGAAGTCGGGGTGTAAAGGCTGTACGGTTTATCGAGATGGCTCCCGGAGCGGTGTGCTCGTATCGCCAACAACCGGCAAAGAATGTGAAGAATGTCCCGAACCGCCGGTCATTGTGGCCAAACGTCCCCGTGAATTGGAAGCCGATGTTGTGAAATTCCAAAATAATAAGGAAAAATGGATTGCTTTTGTCGGTTTGCTGAACGGTCGCCCCTACGAAATTTTTACCGGTATCAACGATGAAGATGAAGGGATTTTCTTACCGAAAAATGTAACGAAAGGAACGATTATCAAAAATGTAGATGAATACGGTTTCAAACGTTACGACTTTCAATACACCAACAAACGCGGATATAAAACAACCATCGAAGGTCTTTCCGATAAATTCGATCCCGAATACTGGAATTACGCCAAACTGATTTCCGGAGTGTTGCGTTACGGAATGCCGGTAGAACAGGTAATGAAATTAGTGGAAGGTTTGGAACTGAACGACGAGTCGATCAATACGTGGAAAAATGGAGTAAGCCGGGCATTAAAAAATTATGTTCAGGAAGGTACTGTGGCAAAAGGTCAAAAATGTTCGAATTGCGGACAGGAAAGTTTGGTTTATCAGGAAGGCTGTTTGACCTGTACGGCCTGCGGTACTTCCAAATGTGGGTAATTTACATTTGTAAAAAATTACGTAAATGAAATTTACAAAAATGCACGGCGCCGGAAACGACTATGTTTATGTTGATGGTTTCCGAGAAAAAGTGGAAAATCCGGGAGCCGTGGCTATTCGAATAAGCGACCGACATAAAGGAATTGGAGCGGACGGTTTGGTGCTTATTCTGCCGTCCGAAACTTGTGATTTCCGGATGCGGATGTTTAATGCCGATGGCTCGGAATCGCAGATGTGTGGAAATGCTTCGCGTTGCGTGGGTAAATTTGTTTACGATAAAGGTCTTACTTCGAAAGAAACAATTACTTTGGAAACGAATGCCGGAGTGAAAATTCTGGAATTATTTCCTGTAAACGGAAAGGTAGAAAAAGTAAGAGTGGATATGGGCGAACCTGTCCTTTCGACAAAAGATATTCCGGTAAAATGGCACGAAGAAACACTAATCAACCAAACAATCGACTTTGGTCCGGAAAAATTGACTATTACCGCAGTCTCGCCAGGGAATCCTCATGCAGTTGTTTTCCTTCCTCAGGAAAATTCCAACACTCTCCGTCATTGCGAGGAGCAAAGTGACGAAGCAAACCGGAAAAATGGATTGCTTCACTCCGTTCGCAATGACGAAACCAACATGAGCCTCAAAGCCTTTAAAACATTAGAAGAACTGCCGCTTGAAAAAATCGGTCCCAAGATGGAAAATCACCCCGTCTTCCCCCAAAGGGCCAATGTGGAATTTGTAGAAATACTCTCGCCCAACCATGCCAAAATGCGTGTGTGGGAGCGAGGCAGTGGCGAAACCCAAGCCTGCGGCACAGGCGCATGTGCTGTTTTAGTGGCAGCCGTTCTCAATAACAAATTGGAACGAAAAGCCACTATTTCGTTGTTAGGCGGCGATTTGGAAATAGAATGGGATGCCGGCAACAATCATGTATATATGACCGGGCCGGCAGTCCACGTGTTTGAAGGGGAAATCGAATTATAATCCGATGGGTATCCCGTTATAAAAATCCAAAATTTTTGTCCGGAAAATATAATCGTACTTGGCCTGGATTTGTTCCGATTGGCTCTGTATAAACCGGGTACGGGCTTCGTTAAATTCAAAAACCGACGATTTGCCGGTTTCGTATCGTTCCTGAGCGTATTTGAATGATTCGGCAGTGGCTTTAACGGCTTTCTCGGAAGCGCGATATTTTTCCTGTGCGGCTGTGGCATTCAGATAAGCGGTTTCTATCTCTTTGTAAAGGGTCTTTTTTACATTTTCCAATTCCAACTGTTGGTTGCTGATGTTGAGTTTAGCACTGCGGACTTGATTTCGTACTGCAAACCGGTTGAAAATTGGAATATTCAGACTGAGACCAATCAGTTCGCTCCCATTGTTTTTGAATTGCGATGCAAAAGAATCGTTAGTAGGATGTACTAAATTACCGGTTATCGGGTCGATATAATCTTTCATATTATAAATGTAGTAATAGCTGGTTCCGTATCTTATCGACAAATCCAAAGTGGGCATATAATACGATTTTGCAATGTCTAACACTCTTTTTGCACCTTCTACCTTGTATTCCTGTCCTTTAATTACCGGTTTAGTGTTCAGTGCATTATTAAAAATGATATGAGGAGGTTGTACGCTACTCATATATTCGGAAATCACATCCCCAGTTTTAGGAGCATAAATATTGAAGTCGGTTTCATTTTCTAATTCCAAACTTTGCTTCAAATCGAGTAACGACAATTCTAAGTTGTTTTTCGCTTGAATAACCGACACTTCATCTTTGGCTACCTGCGCTTCGATATCGTACAATTGCGATTGGGGAACTTTACCTGCTTCAACCAAAGTTTGCGTTCTGGTAATCTGTATCCGGCTCAAATTCAATTGTTCTTCATTTACTTTCAACAATTCTTTATTGAAAAGCGCTTGCAGGAACAGGGAAGCAATCGCTAATGACAAATCTTCTTTGGCTTTCTCTAAGTTTTCCGTTGCAGATTTCAATTCCAATTGGTCGCGGGCAATTTCATTGCGGATGCGGAATCCCGCAAACAAAGGTATTGAACTACCGATGGAAGTGCTCGTAGAAGAACGATTTTGTGATTCATATAAACCGCTACGACCGGGGGAATATCCGAAACTCCAATTTTGTCCCACATTTGCATTCAAATTGGGCAGACGGCTCATTTGCGAGGTATTTAAATTGATTTCTGCATTTTCTCTTTGAAGCTGTATTTTTTTGATAGTTATATTATTATTTATCGCATATTGAACACATTCTTCAAGCGTCCATAATTTTTGAGCATGAACGGCCGAGACACAAAAGACCACTGTCAGGATAAAGATTATTTTTTTCATGGTAGATTATTTTTTATCGGTTTCCGGTTTTTTCTTTTTCTTGTCCACGAGATTTCCCCGTATTTTGCTATCTAAGCTGATACCGTTTTTAATCTCGATATTCACACCATCCGACAATCCGGTTTCGACGTATAGTTTTTCAAATTCTTGCGGCTTACCTTCTTTTTGCAGTACATAAACGAAAGCCGAATCGTTGCTGTATTCGATAGTGCCTTCGGGAACAGTCAACACACTGTCGGCGCGGGCTAATACAATTTCGGCATTGGCACTGTAACCGGCGCGGATGAAAGCTGCATTAGTCGCTTTCACGGCCGCTTTGATTTCAAATAACACAGCCCCGCTCTGTTCCGTTCCCTTGGGAGCTATGTATTCGAGTGCAGCTTCAAATTTCTGGTCGGCAATGGCTCCGATAGTCAAAATTAACGGCATGCCTTCTTTTACTTTACCAACTTCCGTTTCATCAATGTTTCCACGGAAAATCAGGTCGTTCATATTGGCGATGGCGGCAATGGTAGTCCCGTCGTTAAAGGTATTGGCCTGTATTACCGAATTTCCCTTTTTCACCGGCACATCGAGTATCATCCCCGAAATAGTGGAACGGATTTGGGTATTGCTTTGCCGGGCGTATTTTTTGGAAACGCCTTCGCGCACAATATCCAAAGCATCCTGCGCATTGGCTTTTTCTTCCTGTGCTTTTTTGTAAACGGTTTCCGCCGTGTCAAATTCTTCCTTGGAAATAACACCGTTTTCAAACAGTTGCGATTGCCGCGCATATTCTGTTTCGACTTGTTTCAGATTGATATCGGCTACCCGTAAACGGCTTTCGGCGGCGTTCAGTTGTCCCATTTCGGGGATAACTTTTACTGTGGCAATGATATCGCCTACTTTAATCATTTGTCCGGCTTCTTTCATTACTTCGGAAATGATGCCCGATATCTGGGGCTTAATGAGGATTTCGTCCCGCGGTTCGACTTTTCCCGTGGCGATTGTTTTGTTTTCGATGGTCCCGGTAACCGGCGAAACAATATCGTAGGTTTTTACTTCAGGACGCGATTTCTTCCAAAGAAACACAAAAGTGAGTAATACAAGCAAACTGATGATTGTAATTCCAATAATTCTACCGACTTTTTTCATTTTTATTCTTTATTTTATTAATTTATCACTAATCACTAACCGTTAATCACTAACCACCAATTTCACTCTTCTCGAATGGCATCAATCGCTTTTACCTGCAAGGCACGCATCGTGGGAATGGCGCCTGCTATCAATCCGCATATCAACAAAATAATTGTGGACGAAACGGCTGTTCCGAACGACACGATGGGGTCGGACAAAAACACATTTTCCGCTTTTTGCAGCCAATAAGTATCTGCCAAATACAAAGTTAGAACGCCCAGAGTCAAACCCAACATGCCGGCAATAGCTGTCAGAATCAAACTTTCCGACATGATTTGTGAAACGATGGTAACCGGTTTGGCGCCCAAAGCCCGACGGATACCGATTTCTTTGGTACGTTCCTTGATGGTAACTAACATAATGTTGCTGACGCTTACAATGCCGGCAATCAACGTACCTGAACCGACAATCCAAGTCACGATAGCAATTGCTAAAAACGCAATATTGATTTTTTTGAATTCGTTTTCCAGACTAAATCCCCATACAGCCTGTTTATCGGTTGGGGAAATATCGTTGCTGGCTTTCAGCACGGTTTCTATTCTTTCCTGTACGGACTTGGCAGATGCATGCGGTTTAGCAGTTGCCATCAATATATGAACAATATCTCCTTCATTTTGAATCTGCTGCAAAGTAGTAAACGGAATATTGACCGATTTGGTAGTTTCTACCCCGATATTTAGGTTAGCAATTCCGGACATCACGCCTACTACTTGATAGTAAATGCCATTTACCCGGATGTATTTTTCAATCGGACTATCCCCTTTGGGAAACAAGGTAGTATATGTTTCTGTGCCGATTACGCAGACTTTTCGTTTCTGGGCAACGTCGGTTTCGTTGATAAAACGTCCCTGACTGATGTTTGGCTCTTCGATATACTTGTAATTGGCATGGACACCGCGCACACCGAAAGAGCCGGAATTTTCGTTGTAAAATACATTGTTACTTCCTCCACCGCCGAACAGTAAGGGGGATAAAACTTCGATTTCAGGAATAGAACGTATTAATATTTCCAAATCGCGATTGTGCATATCCCAATTCCTGCCTTTTTTAAACCCTTTGTACGGTTCGCTGGTCCGATTGGTTCCAATAATGCAGGAATTGGTGGCGAAACCTTCAAAGTTTTTCGTTACACCTCTTTCTAAGCCGGTTCCCGCACCCATCATGATGACTAACATGAAGATACCCCAAAATACTCCAAAGCCTGTAAGCAAACTTCTTACTTTATTCCGGGTAATGGTTACCCAGATTTCTTCCCATCTGTCCGCATCAAATAGATTCATTCTTCTCTCATTGCTTCAACCGGCTGGATTCGCACTGCTTTCCACGCCGGAAAATAACCGGCTATCAAACCGGATACGATTAATACTAACATGGCACCAACGGCCACAGGTATCTCAATGGTGGGATTTCTAAACATGTTCCCCATTTCTTCCGGTATGCCGGGCGATTGCAGAATGGAATTGACCAATTCGCCCAATCCCACGCCAAAAAACATACCGAAATAACCGAAAATGGAAGTAATAAAAACGGCTTCCAATAATATACTGCTCAATATCGACGAGGGTTGCGCTCCCAACGCTTTCCGGATACCGATTTCGCGCGTTCGTTCCCTTACTGTAATCAGCATAATGTTACTGATGCCGATAATGCCCGCAATCAACGTCCCGATACCGATAATCCAGATAAAAGTCGAGATGGCATTGAACAGGCCTACAGTTTGAAGGTAGTCTTCTAAGGAATTATATATATAGGTGGCGCGATTGTCTTTCGGGTCATAAATATGAAGATTTGCCAATTTTATACGAAACCGTTTATCGAAAGCCTCATTATCGGCCTGTGTTTTCAGATTGTTCAAGGTTAAAGTAATATTGTTGTATCCCCAATCCCGTTTATACAGTACTTGAGCGGTGGAAAACGGAATATAGGCCTGGCTTCGGCTTCCCCACGATTCTTCGTCATACACACCAATGACTTTATAACTTAGCCTGCCGGCAATGAACATTTTGCCCACAGGATTTTCGTCTTTGAACAATTGGGTGCGCATTTGTTTGTTGATAACCGCCACTTTCCGGCATTCTTTCATATCAATATCGTTGATGAAACGACCTTGATTGTCCAAAATTTTAATTTTGTTGATATTGCGAAATTCCGGATTTACGCCATTAAACCAGCAATCGGTACTCAATGTACCATAGTTTGCAGATACGCTGGTACCGATTCGGGGTGTAATATCGCCGGCTTCCGGTACTTGCGCACGAATCATGTTTACATCTCTATGGTCGATATTAATGGGACGGTTATCGGGAAATCCGCTGAAAGGAATGGAAGTAGTGCCGCCATAAATAGTCAACCGGTTCACTGCGCGACCTTCAAAATTCGACAGCATGCCATTCCGCAATCCGTTACCCGACGCAAGCAGGATGCAAAACATAAATATCCCCCAGGAAATGGAAAATCCGGTGAGGAAAGTCCGCAATTTGTTCTTTTTAATCGTACTGAAAATTTCAGACCAGTTATCTATATCAAACACAAACAGTTTCATCTACTTATTATTGATATATATGTTTTCGATTATACCATCTTTCAATCGAATAATCTTGTCG
>Ga0209628_10000119_pt1 | contig 41579 bp, 35 predicted proteins | sample TergutCu122P4_FD_187285 | JGI IMG/M metagenome (GOLD analysis project Ga0209628, IMG submission 187285) | Cubitermes ugandensis P4 segment gut microbial communities from Kakamega Forest, Kenya - Cu122 P4 (SPAdes) (version 2) | ecosystem: Host-associated > Arthropoda: Insects > Digestive system... | reverse complement strand
TGAAGTAATGGCCGTTCCGACACGCCGCCTTTACCAAAAAAGTAAGGTTTTTTGATAAAAACGCCTTCTTCGTTGGCATTAACTGCTTCTCGTTTACAACACGAAAACACCATAATAATTGTTACTGTGAGGCAGATTGTTATCCCAATCACTTTCCTCGAATTAAATCTACTTTTTGTCATTTTTCTTAAAAATTTGAATTAAACATAAGCAAAACTGTCAAATCCGTTAATATGAATATTCTTTTCTGAAAATTCTATCAATTGTTCTTTTCTCTTTATTGTCAATTTTTTCATCTGTTTGTCATTTTATATGTTATCGAAATTAAATCAAATGAGAAATTTTATTGAAGACACGTTACAGCATTCATAGTGATTATCCAAATCACAAAAACGCATCATCGACATGGTGGCGGCATTTTTTATTTTGAGGTAGTACCCAAGTGAAAATTGACTCCCATGCTCACGCTCAAAGGAAAATAATAATTATTCTTTATTACTTCAGTCCACAAATAATTAATTCTTGCACTGAACTTTACTTTTTTACCTCCAAAACGAAAAAAAACAGAAGGTTCCACTATATATCCGTTTTTTTTCTGAAAAGGGGAGTTATCTGATATTTCCACAAGATTATTATGAAGATACCCTCCTTTCAGTCCTAAGCCATAGTCAATATGCGCTCTGCCCAAATCGGTTTTTCCAATATTAAATTGAGTGAAAGCAAGATGATAACTATTCCTTTTCTTATTACTGTTATCATCACTTTCCAAGCCCGCGCCATATCCGTAACCAGCGTACATTTCCATCACGGTTTTGCTCCCAAATCCTTTAAAAAGTCCCAAAGCTCCTTGTATATGATTTCTAAAGAGCACATCTGTGCTTGCGTATCCTTGAACAGCCAGCATATTTGTCAATCCGGCAGAAATGGTTGCATGTCCTCCAAAATTAGCAGAACCTTGAAAGTTTGGGGCTAAAAAACACCCAGCATCAATTCTAATGTCCCCTTTTTCTTTGATTAATGGAATATCTACAACTTGTGGATAGTAAGCAGCACAACTAGTTAATAGCATTACTGAAACTACAATAATAGTGTATTTTGCTTTCATATGATTATATTTTTTTTTGTTGTACATAAATACCATTTTCCGTACCAAACCATATTTTGTGATTGCGGTCTTCTTTAATTACCCATACACTCGACCCTCCAAATTCAGAGTTATCAAACTGTGCCCATTTCTCGCCAATCCATACTCCACACACCGAACTTATTCCGAAGCACCAAACATAATCGTTATTATCAATGGTTATACCTATTCGTGGGCTGCCAATGCGCACATTATCCCCACAAGATAATTGAGTTGTATTTTTTTCGTCAAAAATGAAAAAATGTGGAGAAGGCGAAATCCAAGTACTGGATAAGGAATAATCAAGAGTTCCCCATAAACGATTTTTACTGTCGCATTGAATACCACCTAAATAATACGGTTTAAACCCCAAGTCTTTTTCGCCGTACAAATTCCACTTCTCATTAGAAATTTTTACCAAATATACTTGATTAACATAGTCGCCCAATGCTAACCAAACATTATCCGATTTGTCTATTGCAATTCCATTTATGGAATTTGCTGGCAGAAGAGAATTATCAGGCGTGTATGCTGTCCAATTTGTTCCGTCGTGTTTTACCAATCCACCCTGTCGAAATCTACACGAAGCAAACCAAATGTTATTTTTGGAATCGACCGCAATAGACCACACAACATCTTCGGGCATTGCCGTGTTTTGAGAATTATAATGCGTAAAATCTTTGCCGTCATATTTCCACGCTCCGTCTGCTCCAATCCAAACATTGTCATTTTTATCAACTGCAATATCCCAAATTACAAAATTTTCAGGAAGTACCGAGTTTTCGGAGTTATAGACAACCGTTTCATTCGTGTTGTAGCGAATAAGTCCCTTCCCTTGTGTGCCAATCCACGCATTTCCCTTTGAATCAAAGGCAATCGCATTCACAACATAACCGTTCAATATTTTCTGCAACGAACCAAGTTCAAATTCTTTTGGTTCGAGTTCGGGCTTGTCGCAGGAGTAAAAAAAGACTGCAACTGCGAGACATAGAATGTAATTTAATTTTTTCATTTTTATTGTCATTTTAAGTTAATATTCGATTTTTTTCAACATTTTCTCTAATTTGTCAAGTTTCACATAACTTTCAACCTTATTTTCGCTGTCCAACCGACACATTCCTGCACTACCTTTTAAATCTGCACTGCCCCCCCGCTTGCGTGAAACCGCTCGTTGTGTGCAGGTGTTTATTTCATCTTTCAAACTGCACTATTTTTATAATTATAACCATTTCAATATCGAAACAATATTTATAGTTTGATTATCAACTGTATATGTTCTATCCTCGTTTAGTGTGATAAGTGTTAGATTGTTGCAACGCAACTCCAATGACAATTTGTACTAATTGACTGTTTAGGTCAAAGAAAACTTCTTCGCGCCTCGTGGTAAGATTTTTCAACAAAATTTCATTTTTTTCTTTTTGTTGGTCTAATAGTACTTGTTTATAAGCATTTATGTCCATAAATCACAATATTTTATTTGACTGCAAAGATATAATTATCTTTTCAAACAGCATTATTTTTCAGATTTTTTATTTTTCAACTGCGTTATTTATCTGTTTTTATGCTTTTCAATTGCACTATATAGGATTTGGATTGTGAAAAATAATATTATTAGGCGGGCTTCGCCCGCCTAATAAATGATTGACTTTCCAAATTTCAGTGTCTATTTGGGTCTCCCTTAGACACATTTTGGTCTGTCGGATGTCCGACGCTTGCAGAGATACAAAATATTTATATTATATCCGTATTTTATCCGCAAATTATTTTTCTTTTATGTGATTTTGCGGAAAATTAGAAAGGCTCATCTAAAGCAAACGATACATCCCTCCGGGCATGCAGCGGACAACTCCTTTCATTTCCAGTTCAAACAGTAACGGAGCTAATTGGCTGACAGGCAGGTTTAATTCGATACAAAGCGTATTTAATTGAACCTGTCTTTCCATTAATGAGTTGATCACAGTTTGTTCTTCCGAAGTCAGTTCCGGAAAAATAGTTCGCTGAATAGCCGATTGTTGTTTTTCTTTCGTTTCGTTCCAGCACATTTCTCTGAAAATATCTTCCGCACAAGTGATTAGCGCCGCTTTTTTGTATTTAATAAGCGAATTGCATCCGATGGAATAGTTGTCTGTTACTTTTCCGGGAATGGCGAAAACGTCTTTATTATACGAATCGGCGATACTTGCCGTAATTAAGGCGCCTCCTTTTTCAGCCGATTCCACTACAATGGTGCAGTCGGAAATGCCGGCAACAATCCGGTTGCGTTTCACGAAATTTTGCCGGTCGGGATTGGTTTCGCTCACAAAATCGGTCATCAATCCGCCGGCTTCCAGCATTTCGACAGCCACATTCCGATGGGCGAAAGGATAAATTCGATCTAAACCATGCGCCAATACGCCAATGGTGGGCAAGTGATTTTTTAAGGCGGCTTTGTGGGCGCAAATATCGATCCCGTATGCCAATCCGCTCACAATAACGGTTTCCGGATAAGTTTTAGCAATGTCCTGTATCAGATTATTGGTTATTTCTTTCCCATAAGGGCTGGCGTTTCGCGTACCTACAATACTAATGATTTTTTGTGCATTCGGGTTCACTTCCCCTTTGAAATACAGCAAAACAGGGGCATCTACACATTCTCTCAAACGATTGGGGTAATTATCGTCTTGAATGAACAGCGGCGTAATCTTGTTTTTTTCAATAAAAGCCGCTTCCTGTTCGGCTCTCCGAAGCACTTCGGAACGATGGATTTCGGAGATAACTTTCCGCGAAACTCCCGGAATACGTTCCAAACGTTGGGCTTTTTCCGTGAACAAAAGCGATACATCTCCCAATGTTTCAATCGCATGTTTGGCTGTAATATTGCCTATTCCTTTGATTAATGTACAGGCAATTCGGTAAATCAAGTCTTGGTTGTTCATAAGTTATAATTTATCGTTTCATAAATACTCTTTCATCATTTCATCAAAATAATCGCCCCGCGACAACCCGCCGTTGATTAAAAGCGCCACATCAATTTGCGCCTTGCAGCACAAAGCGCTGTCCGACTTTCGGTGAATGGTTTGGTGGAAAATTATTTTCACACCTTTCCGCTCTACCGTCAACGAGGAAAGAAAGAGGTCGCCGCCTGTTAGTGGTGTTTTATAATGTAGAGTGGCGCGGTTTACTACAGGATTTATTCCCAACGCTTGGGACTCCTTAAATGTCATCCCCAAACTTATCATAAATTCGTGTCGGGTATTCTCAAAATAATGCAGGTAATTGGCATTGTTGACAATGCCTTGTGAGTCAAGTTCGTAATCGCGAACTCTCATTTCTATTTCAAAGACTTTTTTCATGTGGGCATAATTTTATATAATTTATCCGATGGTCGTACTTTTTCCGGTACCGGCATGGAAAAATATTCTCCCCGCAGGGTTTCCTGTACAGGCTTCAAATCTACCCGAATTTCTTTTGCAGTCGAAAAGAGAGCACCCGTAGTGGGTCCGGTAATCAATATTTTGTCGCTTACCTGCAATGATTGTGTTTCCATTAAAAATTCGGCAACACCCAGTTTGGAAAAATATTTTATGACTTTTCCGATATACAATTTCTTTTCCGTAGCCTGATTGCCGTACTGATTGCTCCATTCACCCAAACGTTGCCCGAGATAATATCCGTTCCAAAAGCCACGATTAAAAACAGTTTCGAGCCGCCCGTTCCAGTCGGCGATTTTATCTTCGGTAAATCTGTTTTCGAGGGACGCGACAATGGCTTCTTTGTAACATTCGCAAACCACCCGTACATATTCGGGACCGCGGGCGCGACCTTCTATTTTAAAAACCCGAACGCCCGCCTCCATCATTTGATTGATAAAATGAATGGTTTTTAAATCTTTCGGCGACATAATGTATTGATTGTCAATCTCTAATTCAATATCACTATCTTTTCCTTTGACAGTATATCCGTGCCGGCAAATCTGATTGCAGGCACCCCGATTGGCTGAAGCATTCATCTCATGCAGACTCAGATAGCATTTTCCGGAAATAGCCATACACAGGGCACCGTGGGCGAACATTTCAATTCGTATCAACTCCCCGCTTGGACCTTTAATCTGTTGTTTTTCGATTTGTTCGTAAATCTCACGGACTTGTTTCAGATTGAGTTCCCGCGCCAAAACCACTACATCGGCAAAGCCTGCGTAAAATTTTAAGGCTTCGATGTTTGAAATGTTCAGTTGAGTTGAAAGGTGGACTTCCACACCAATGCTTCGCGCATAGATCATTGCCGCTACATCGGATGCGATAATCGCCGACAACTTGGCTTCGCGGGCAACGTCGATAATTGTACGCATCTGTGTCGCATCGTCGTCATAAATAATGGTGTTGACTGTCAAGTAACTCTTTATCTGATGTTTTCGGCATATTCGGGCAATTTCGTACAAATCGTCCACCGTAAAATTATTAGCGGAACGTGAACGCATATTCAAGCCTTCAACACCGAAATAAACCGAATCGGCACCTCCTTGAATGGCTGCCGCTAAAGATTCGTAGGAACCGACGGGTGCCATAATTTCATATAGAGAAGTTGTTTTCAATACATAGTTGTTTTTTAAAACGAATATCCTATCCGAACAACGCCAAATTTTTGTGTTGTGTCGGAGTCGTAAATATGATTCAGGTTTCCGATAACAGTCAGTCTGAAACGATCAAACAGTTTTGTGGAAATTTCGGCAGCAAACGCTATTCTGTGAGTGCCCCAATTCACGTTCCATCCGGTAAGTTTAAATGTGTAGCCCGCATAGTCTTTAGAGATCGCTAACCGCCCGGAAAAAAGATTATTGCCTTCAAAACTGGCTCCGTACAAAACGAGTGCTTCTACATTTACCACTCCCTTTCTGCCGACTGTTAATCCCGGTGCTATCAAATCCAGATCGCGGCGCTGGTCGAAGAAGTACGTCTCTGCCGAGAGAGTCATTGCGAAATCTCCAAATGTTCGGGTATAGGCAGGAACGAAAGCCGTGAGATTGGCAGGCGTTTTCAGATCCAGCAGGTCGGAATTTCGAATAGCGGTAAGCGTAAATCCACGATACGAAGCCGATATCTGCCCTTTGACACCCGGGTTCAAACTAAAATAGCCACCTGTTAGATTCGAATTTGTTGCCGACGACAGCATGATTTGACCGGACATCTTTACACGCTCAGTTTGCAATTGAGCGTTTTCTTGACTATACAACATCACAGGCAAGAATATTACTATAACGAAGAAATAATGTTTCATATACGAAAACATAACTACGCATTAAACAAATTTGTACTCAGGTATTTTTCTCCTCTATCGGGGAAAATAACCACCATAACGCCGCTATCCAATTGTTCAATAGTTTTAAGGGCTGCGAGCATTGCCGCACCGCTACTCATTCCAACAAAAATGCCTTCTTCGTTGATAATGCGTCGCGACATCTCAAATGCTTCTTCCGATTCGATTAAAATGCTTACATCTATCTGCGATGGATCGTAAATTTCCGGCACAACGGCTTCTTTCATGCTTTTCAAGCCCTGAATGTAGTGCCCTCGTATGGGATGTGCTTCCACAATTTTAATTGCCTTATTTTTTTCTCGCAGCCCCATACCCACACCCATCAATGTCCCCGAAGTTCCCAAAGACGATACAAAATGAGTAATCTGCCCTTGCGTCTGTGTCCATATTTCTTCTGCTGTAGTTTTGTAGTGTGCCAACTTGTTGTGTTTGTTGGAAAACTGATTGGGATTGAAATATTTCTGCGGATTTTCGGCAATCAATTCCTGCACTTTCACAATTGCGCCGTCCGTTCCCAATTGAGGGTCTGTCAGTAAAATTTCGCCGCCAAAAGCCTGAATCATTTTTTGTCGCTCGATAGAAACTGTCGAACTCATCACGATCTGCACTCGGTAGCCCTTTACGCGACCAATCATCGAAAGTCCGATGCCCGTATTGCCCGAAGTCGCTTCGATAATGGTTTGACCTTTAGTCAGTTCACCGTTTATTTCGGCTTCTTCAATCATTTTCAATGCCACCCTGTCCTTGATACTGCCTGTGGGATTGAAACCCTCTAATTTTGCATACAGTTGAACATTAGGGTTAGGGTTCATGTTGTTGATTTTTACCATTGGCGTATTGCCAATAGTCCAAAGGATGTTGCTAAAATACATTTTGTTATTGATTATATTATTTGCCTGTGTTTTATGACAATTAATTTTGTTTAACGTTCAATTCTCCGCTTCATTGTTTCTCTGCAAAATTAGATGAAATTTTCCGAATTCCAAGCGGCTGTAATAAAAATCAAGACCACAGAGGCTTTAGCGGCTTACCGTACGGTGCTTGAAGCACAAATTGTACCTTTGTTTTAATTAACGGCAGTAAAAATAAAAGAAGAGGCTGCGTGAAAAATGTTTTCGACACAGCCTCCCTATTTTTCAACTATCAAAAGTTGGGAATGGTTTGTCCGTTACCGTATCCGGTTGATTGTAGTTTTGCAAATCCTTGTAGAGTTTTTCATAATTGTCTTCAAAAATCATCTCCATCATTTCACACCAATCGTCAACACCAATATTTACGGCTTTCGGATGTTTGAGCGATTTATTGAGTATTTCCAACATATTGGGCTTAACTAAGGGAATAAAATTCATTCTGTTACGAATAGGATAAAGTTTAACTCCCCTGTAGCGGTCTTCTTTTTCCGGTTCGTAAATATAATCTTCGGTGCCGGTAACCTGTCGGATATTGTCGGGTAAAAGAGGTTTGCCTGTGTCGATGATACCTCCTATGAGGTCGGTACCTCGAACCAATCCCTGATTAATCCACTCGTATTTATTTTGTGCATAACCATTTGTGCGTATTACCCGGTTGTGATAAATCTGATATTTGCCCAATTCAATAAATTCTGATTTTTTGGTGTATTCAAAACGGTAGATGCGTCCGGGAGACCAAAATTCGTTTGGCGCCTTATCTGCTCCCATAAAACCCGCTCCCATCGCATAAATATATTGGTCGGTAATGCGATAAATATACAAAGGACTGTAATAAAGGAACAGGTAATCTCCCATAGCTTCATAGCGATCCATATACCGTTTTATCTTTTTTATATCATCGGGTATTTTAATCGGGTCGAAGTCGAAATAGATTACGCCCAATACATCTCCGGTATACAGCATCGGCATATCGTCGCAAGGATATATTTCCATATAAGCCTTTGCCGGTATTCTGACGGGTGCAGCACTGTTTTTCTCTCCGACTACACTCTGAGCCGAAAGCGTAAACACATATTCTCCGGCATAAGCGCAACTTTTGCCACATTCCGCTTTACACGGAAACTCCGGTATTTCTCCCGAATTTTTGGGTTCCCAATCCATATAACATCCGCCGCACTTTTCTTCACAATCGTCATCACCCTTTATGGTACAAAAACTTGTGAACAGAACCACATCGTTTTTGGGCATGGGCAGAACAAAAGTTGCTTCCTTACTGAACTGCTTCTTTTTCTCATTCTCTTCGAGATACCAACCGATAAATTTGTATCCTCCTTTTACTTTTGCACTAACAGTAACCGGTTCTTTTTCATAATATTCGCCTTCGCCAAAAACGATTCCCCAATCGGAACAATCTGTTTTTAAGGTCAATTTGTATTTGGGATTTTCGGCGTAAACGGCTGTCAACTTTTCGCAATTTGCCGGTATAGTGTAGTAGAAAGATGTCGATTTGGAAACAGTATCTTTCGATTCGTTTTCCCAATGAGAAAATTTGTATTTGTATTTGTTTGAATGAGTCATTTTTGACTGAAGCAATATAGACGTGCCTTCTATATACTTGCCTTTGCCTGCTGTTGCAGTTTCTGCTGTTCCTGCCTCTGCGGGGCTTACAAGCAATGTCAATTCACATTCTTTGCTGACGGGAATCGCGGCTCTACTGCCTGCGCCACCCGAACCTTTTTTATCACAGTTACTGGGCGGAGCAAATGTTCCTTTTCCGGCAGTCGGTGCTTTGGGTTCTTCGAGTTGTGCGGTATAGGCTTTCGGGAAATCGGGCGGAGACAGCGTTGTCCCAACCGTCACGAAAACGATATGCAATTCGCCTTTTTTGTCCATTAATCCGGAAAAGTATTTATTTGCGAGACGGAATTTGACTACGGCATATTCGCAGTTGTAGAAATTCTCGAACGTAGTATAATCATCATCTTTGAATAAGATATCTCCTTTGGGATTTAGAATCAATCCTCCCGACCCAAAACAGGTTTTTACTGCCAGCATATCTTCGTAAAAAGGCATTTCCAAAATATTTTCGGCATTATCACCCTGAATTTCAAATTGTTCTTTATCGCCCATAGTTTTTACGATTTCAAATTTTTTGTCGATAACTGCCGTTTTGCAATAATCCGTGTTGACAAAAGCGTAACCGTTGTGAAACACATTACACTGATAAAATTCGGGACTGACAACTTTGCCCGTTTTGTCGATATAAGCCATTTTTCCGTTGTCGGTTTTTATTACGGCTAATCCGTCGCTAAAGCTGCTCGGAAAATTTTTGAGAATGGCAGGAACTACTATCTTACCCGTTTTGTCGATGAAACCCCATTTGTCGCTGTAGTTTTCCTTTATTGCTACTGCGGCAAGTCCTTCGCTGAACGGCAATGCTTTGGAGAATTGCGGTTTGATAATGATTTTTCCGCTTTCGTCGGCATAGCCCCACAATCCTAAATTCGGCTCAAGAAATGCCCGCAAACCTTCTCTGAGCGGAGAAACTTTAAAATTGCCGGAAAAATACGAATAGGGAAACGAGAGTGAAGGAAACACTTCTTGTCCGGATTGATTGATGTAGCAACAGGCTTTGTTACTTCCGGAAGGCTTTTCAGCCATAGCAATTCCTTCGCAAAAGCCGGTTACTTTTTGATAGGTCGCCGGTAAATCCAAATATTTTTGGTCGAAGAAAAGGATTGCATTCTGAACTAAATTCGGATAACTACCACGCGCTACCACCGCTGTTCCGCCGGAAAACCGACCACGAGATTTATCATAACTCGAACCACCGGCAGTCAATTTGGTGTCTTCTCCAAAAATATACTTTCCGTTTAAATCCACATAACTCAAAACTCCCGAATTGGAAATTTTAATCACGCCGTTGTCAACAACAGGGTCTATTTCGACGTATTCTTTCACGGCGACAAAAATAGTTTTGTCGGTCATCTTCGGTTTGACAGGCGTTTGAGCAAAGTCCGAAAAAGTACACAATAATACAAGTGCTGAAAACAGCGTGATTTTCTTTTCCATATTTTTTTTAATTTAAACCCATTACCGCATTATATTCCTGTTGTGAAATAAACTCGATGCCCGAAAATGCGGCACGGTCGGCAGCGTAGTTGTTGAGATTCAATCCGATCAACGATTGGTTCAAAATATCGCCTTTTTTGAACGATTTGGCTTCGTATGCCAACGATACCGGAATAATGCAGGATGTCGATTTTTCAAGCGTACCGTTGCTGCCAACCAAACGATAATAAACCGTATAGTCATACGATTTCATTCTCGGAATGGTAAAATCATCTTTTGCAGTAATTGTAACAGCTATTTTGGCTTCGCCGTTATCGTCCACAATTTTTACATCAGAAACCTCAAAAAAGAGTTTGTCGGAGTTTTTTAATTCGTCGCTGAAATTAACAGGAACTGCTTTTCCGGCTATTTTGGCAACTTCTGCCGCAACGTCGGATTTGAATTTTTCCTTCAGATCTTTCTCTTTGGATTTTTGATCGTCGAACAATTTTTGAACTTTTGAATAGTTCTTTTCACCTCCCGCCATTAGTTTTTCACTTTCCGTTTCGAGGTTTTTCTCTAAAGATTCTTTTGCAGATTTGTAACTGTCGTAAAGAGTTGGCAAACTGCCCAAATACTCATTCTTTTTCACTTTGCCTGCGCCGCTTCCGCCGCCGCAACCTGTTAACACCAATCCGCATACCAATGTAGATACAATCAACACACTAAATTTAATTCTTTTCATGTCCGTAAAATTTAAAAATTAATACTCCGCAAAAATAGACTACTTGGTATGCAGAAAATATAGACAAAAATAGATTTTTCACTGCAAGAGTGTTAAAAATGCATCTTCTTTCGAGAATTTTTTCTTGATTCGATAACGAACGGTATGCACGCTTGCAGGCTCAATATTGAAAAGCAAGCTGATGTCTTTCACGTCTATATCGGCATAAAAACAGATGATATATTTCATATCCATACCGGTAATTTTCGCTTTGGACGTTTGATACGCATTTTCGAGTAATTTAGAATCCATTTTCGACAGACGTTCGAGATAGGATTTTTTATCGTCTTTATTGATGAGCGAAACAGATATTAGCTGTGCAATTTTTTCGATGGTGTTTTCGACCGGATTCTGTTCCAATTGCTGTTTCAGATTTTGCATTTTTTCCAATTCACCTTGACGCAACTCGGCAAGCAGTGCCATCTCATAAAATTTCTGTTCCATATTTTTCCTTTTCAAATGACCGGAAAGAATGATCAAAAACAATGTGGTTAGTAACGCCAGCGACAAACCGACAATCAACCACAAGGTGCGCTGAGTGGTTTTATGTTTTTCTATCAAAGTTTGTATTCGTACTTCTTTCTTTTCGGTTTCGTACTTTGCCGACATATCGTTGATGGCTTGAATCTTTTTTCTTTCGTAGCGTTGGGCTTCACTTTCCTGTAGCAGTTTCTGATATTTTAGGGCTTCGGCGGGACGGTTTATTTTTTCGTAATAATCGACCAAAAATTGATAAGCTACATAGTACTGTTCATCAAAAATTTGATAGTTTTTTAATTCGTTGATTAAGTTCAGCGATTCGTTCATAAACCGGTAGGCTTCCTGCATTTTTCCCTGTCGGGAAAGCGTTTGAGCGCGTAACTGATGAATGTAAATTTCTAATTCCATTCCACCGCTGGCTTCCAAATTTCGGTTAAACAAATCTTGTTCCAACACCTCATAAGCCTTATCCAAATAATGAAAAATAGTGTCGGTTTTGGCAGGATAATATTCGTATAATACTTTGGATAAATAGTAGTAAGCCCAACCATGCACCCAATTCGGACTTAATTCATCGTGAAAATTTTCGACTAAGACAATATTATTTCTGATTTTGGATATAGACTCATCAACTAACTGATAATCAACTTGTTTTCCGTCGGATACTGCCTTTCCCAACAACATTTCGATACACATTTTTTTTGTTACGTTGTATTGATACAATGTTTGCTTCGACTTGTCTTTTTTGAGATACGGCTCCATTTTCGTTACTGTTCTTTGCATTCCATCAACATCTTTAATCTGAAAAAAATTGAGCCCTATCACATACAACATCTCTGTCGAACGGTCGTACATTCCCATCTTGTCGTAAACTTCTATCGCCTGATAAAAATATTCGTGCGCTTTTTTTACATCGCCTCGCTTAGCTTCCATATATCCGCAACCGGCAAGACAACGAGAATAGATGGTGTCGTTGCCCGATTCTTTGGCTGTTTTCAAGGCTTTTCTAAAAAAGTTTCGTTCCTGTTCGTAACGGTCATCACCTCCGCGTTCGCGATGACATTTGCCAACCATAAGATGCAGTTGCGCCAAGCGGGTTAATTGGTCGAATGGGCTTTTCCATGATTTTTGAACGAAGGGATACACGACAGTATGCGCCAAAAACTCCGCTTCTTCCGGCAAGGAATTGCGAGATATTAAGTAAGTTGCTTTATCAAAGCGAGTTTGCGCATCAATCGTATCATTCCTCAAAACGGTCCGAAGACTGTCTTTTACGTTGATTTGTCCGGAGGCTGAAAGCGAAAAGAACAAACACGATACAAAAACAAAAAAAGATTGAATTGATTTCATCATTGCGGAATACAAAGTTAGCGTAAAATTTTGGCAGGGATTTTGCCTACCAAATCTTTGTCTCAAGCGGCTTCAAACTTTCTTCAAAAAATTCATTTTGCAGGCGTAGTGTAATGTCATCGGCTTTTATCGCCTTGATCATTTCCGCCAATTGTCCCACACGATGTTCAAGACTGACTTCGCCCAAATCAGCATTCGCATCTTTCGCATCTCCTGCATAATGATTGGGATATCTTGCATACCACCAGATTCCGGTAAAAGCATTTTTCAATTGCAAACGACTCATTTCTACACCTGATTCGCCGGATGCACGGTCTATTTTTACCAAATCGGGATGAATAGCCAGCATTGTACTCGACTCCACTTCGTCGGCATGCCCTCCTACCGTACTTTTTCGCATATCCAAAATTTTCGCCTGTATCTCGGCATCCATAGAAGGCGTGAATAAATATACGGCATAATCTCTTGATTTTGAGAGTTGTGATTGACAAAAATATTGCAAAAAATAGGTATTGCCGCCATGACCATTCATCAAAATAATTTTTTTGATACCGTTTCGGGAAATTTCCTCGCAGGTTTCTTCGAGAAACTTGTACATTATTTCGTTGCTGTAAGCAAGGGTACCCGGTTGATGCTTCGCTTCAAAAATTTGTCCTACAAAATAATACGGATAAACGATGCAATATTCCTGTTCGGCAGCCCGGCGACTAACTTCGCGAGACGTATAAACATCCGTACCCAAGGGCAAGTGCGGGCCATGCTTTTCGATTACTCCTATCGGTATTACGCATACGCCTTTGGATTGTTCGACGGCTAATACAAAATCAGGAGCGGTAAGTTCTTCCCAAGCGACAGGGAGTTTTTGGCAGTATGCCGAAAGCGAAAAAACTATAAACGGCAAGACAAATAATCGTTTCATATATAATTTGTTAAAAAAATCCAAAGATTCATTTTCTCTTCACATCGCCTGTTTCAATAACATAAGTACAATATTGCGCTCCCCACAAGTCGTAAAGATCGAATTGCTTGCTTAGTTTCCGCTTAAATCTGTCGAGATTTTTACGTTCCTCACCGCTCCAATAAGTTTCAGCAATAGCCGACATGCGCGGAAACAGAGCATACTCCACTTTTGAAACAGTTGGATAATATTCCGTCCACAAACAACCCTGACCACCAATAATATTTTTTACGGCATCGGGCATAAGAGTGTCCGGAGCAGGATTATATAGGTAAACCGAATCGAGCGTCATCAATCGCTGATGAACCGGCATCTCTTCGTCAGGTTTCTGTTTGTAGTTGAGATAACTGTAACGACCGGGAGTCATAATTACCTTATACCCCTCATTGGCCGCTTCAATACCTCTTTCTGCCCTTCGCCAGTTCATTACTACAATGTCGCCGAAAAGATTGGGATCGTTCAAAATCTCGTCCCATCCAATGGCTGTTTTCCCGCGCCGGTTAATAATATCAGCCACCATCCGCACAAAGTAGTCCTGAATCTCGCTTTCATCTTCCATTTTATTTTGTCGCATAAATTCCTGAGATTCAGGCGATTGCTTCCACCACACAGGAGCAGCCTCATCAGAGCCAAAATGGATATAAGGCGAATCATAAAAAATATCCATCAATTCATCAAAAATTTCATTCAAAAAACGGAAAGTATGCGGATTGGGCGACAAGACATTGTTTTTACGATTATATATACCCCAGGTAGTAGCCGGTTTCCATATCGAATCGGGGGCGGTACCCAATTCGGGATAAGCAGCAATAGCAGCCATACAGTGCGCAGGAATATCAATTTCGGGAATAATGGTAACATGACGCTCCTTAGCATAATCAATTACTTCGCGCAATTGGGCAACAGTGTAGTATCCGCCGTAACGTGTACTGTCGAATCCCGTTCCCGGATAGATACCGGTAATGGATCCTTCCCTATACGCACCGGTCGTATTCAGGTCCGGATATTTGGCACTCTCAATACGCCATCCCTGATCGTCGGTAAGATGCCAGTGAAAATAATTCATCTTATGAAACGCAATATAGTCGATGTATTTCTTAATGTAATCGACCGGAAATATATGGCGTACCACGTCAAGGTGCATTCCTCGATACCCGAAAGCAGGCTTGTCATATACATACACTGCCGGAATTTCGAGTTTCCAATACCCTTTGGCTGGAATAAGTTGTATAAGGCTTTGCACGGCATAAAATAATCCTTCGGGACGATTAAAGCCGCTTAGCGTTATTTGTTTCGGGTCAACCGTAAGTTCGTACTCGCCTGTAACCACAGGTGCCATAACATTCCTGATAGAAAATACAATTGTCGGTTTTTTACCTGCTTTCGTAACAATCGGAAGACTAAGTCCGTAATATTTTTGCAAGTAATCGGCAAAATAACGCGCCAACTGCTGCTCTTCTGTCGATGGGGCAAGCAAGTCAACATTGCTATCGAGTAAAAATACTCCCGTCCGCTGCTCTAATTTAACGGGCTCAGGAATGATTGATACTTGCATCGAATTTGGCGCAACAGCCAACATCGCATACAATGGCAAAACGACAACCAGCAGAGATAGTAATGTTTTTTTCATCTGTAAAATTTATTTCAAGAGCACAAAGATAAATAAATAGCGCGAAAAATGCTTTGTTTCTATCAATATTCTCTATACATTTGCAATTAAAATAGTAAACATGAAAAATGTAACAGAAATATACGAATTTATCAAAAGCAATCTGAATAAGTATTGGATCGCCATAATAATCGGTGTTGTTTTTACATTTTTGGTGGGAGAAAACAATATTTTCAACCGAATCAGTTACGATCGTCAAATCAATCAACTAAGAAGTGAAATTGAATTTTACATCCAACAAACTGAAAACGATCTCCAAACATTGAAAGAATTGTACAGCGATGACGAAAGTCTGGAAAAATTGGCTCGGGAACAATACCAAATGGTCAAACCGAACGAAGAATTATACATTATCAAAGAATAAGTTTCAATGATTAAGAATTATCTGTTCTACCTGTTCGGGACGCTGTTGATAATATCCGCTATCCTTTATGTAACCCGATGGGAGTTTGTGCCTTATATGTATGGAATAGCATGTGTGGGAACGGCTGTGTTGTTTCTTCTGCATCCATATCGGGGCGACAATTTCCGGCTGAAACGGCTGAATGTCCAGCAGGCTATTGCAGCAATGATGTTGCCGGTTTCCGCCTATTTGATGTTCAAAAACATGAACGAATGGATTGTTTGCCTATTGGTTTCCGGCATTTTGCAAACATACGTTATTTTCGTTCGCGATTACGAAGAAAAGAAAAACAAGGATGGAAACAATCAGCAGTCTGCAAAATAACCGCATCAAAAACATTCATAAACTAAGCACAAAAGCACGGGAACGAAAAGAACAGGGGCTTTTCCTCATCGAAGGCGCCCGCGAGTTGATGCTGGCTCTAACCGGAGGTTATGTTTTGGATTCGGTGTATGTCTTTCCCAGTGTGTTTACCAAAAGCGATTATCCCGAAGTTCTTCGGTCGGTTCCGCCAAGCATTTTGTATGAAGTAAGTGAAGCTGTTTTTCAAAAAATAGCTTATCGCGAAGGTTCCGATGGCATTTTGGCTACAGCCCAACCCAAATCGCATCATTTATCGGATTTACAGTTGCCCGATAATCCTTTTATCATCGTATTGGAAGCCGTAGAAAAACCGGGAAACTTAGGCGCGATTCTGCGAACTGCCGACGCGGCGAAAGCGGATGCCGTTATTGTCTGCGATCCTTCGACCGATATTTACAATCCGAATGTTATTCGATCGAGCGTAGGTTGTTTATTTACCGTTCCGGTTGCAGTTGCCTCCAATCAGGAAACACTGGTTTTTTTGCAAAACCGGAAGATTAAATCTTTTGCTGCCGAACTCACTGCTCCTCAATATTATCAAGATACGAATTTCACTTCTCCTTCGGCAATCGTAATGGGAACGGAGGCCGACGGATTATCGTCGTTCTGGTTGAACAATGCCGATAAACGCATCAAAATTCCCATGCGTGGCGTAATTGATTCCCTGAACGTATCGGTTTCTACCGCTATCCTTACTTTTGAGGCAATGCGACAGCGGGGGATGTAAATTCAGATTATTTTCTGAATTGACAAAATATTTTTTGTTGGTGCATCCCTCATAAAAAGATTGCATCCACATTTCGCCTTTATTTTGTTTTTATAATAAAACTTATTACCTTCGCACATCCGAATTGAATTCACTAATAATAGTTTAAAATGAGAAACAAAAATTTACTTCAAATGGCGAGAATATTCCTCGCATTATTGCTTTGCGTGTCGAGTACGACAATGCTAAAAGCACAGATCCCCGGACCTGGCGTTGACCCCAATGCCACCATATTTTATGATTTTGAAAGCGGAACAACAACGGGCTGGAATACCTCCAATGCCGGACGTGGGGAAAGGCAAAGTGTCGAATTTGCACAAGCCGAAAACGGAGATCCTGTACGTTTCGGCAACAGAGCGTTGAGACTCAATTTCGACATGACGGATGCTCAAACAAGTCAGACGCTCGGTTGTTTTTATTCGCCGAGCAATTGTTTTTCCGTTCCGGCGAGTCCCGGCACTAAAAGACTCGGCATGTGGATATATGCCACGCCGGAAGCCGAGAATTATTGGTTAAGGTTTAATTTGACCACCACCAATTTTACAGGCTGGGATGCAAGAATCAATTGGACAGGTTGGAAGTATATTGAACTTGAAATACCCGCCAATACGGCGTTCGGGCCGCACGCGACACAATTTATCAGGCTTATGTCCACAAATTCGGGCACTTTGCCCAACGGACCAATGACAAAAGGTTATTTGGTCATTGATAATGTTCGCGTTTCCCAGGCAGCGGAAGACAGAACTCCGCCATCGATAGGCACTATAATGGGAAATGGGTCGAGCATAAGCGGACAAAAACTGACAACGAGCCGAATCGGCATATCCGCAACACTTAGCGACGGAAGTACTGCCACCGCCAGCGGAATCAACTTCAGTAAAGTTCGTGTGATGATGGACGGATATACTTTTAAAGCAGGCGATGCGGGTTTTAGCGTAACCGAAACAACTGCGAATGCCGGCGAGGTTGAACTTGAAAGCGTGAGTTTGTCTAATGGAGCACATTCTGTTGAAGTGTATGTCGAAGATAATTTCGGACATGTAACAACAAAAACTGCCTCATTTGAAGTGGATGCCACTGATGGAAAGACCACTACCGTAACGTTGAAATCTGCTGCCGAAGCACATGTCGGAAACTCGTTTGAGATGGAAATCAACACCAACAAATCGAAGGACATAAAAGAAATGGAAATTGTTATTGAATTGAATAATGTCGGCTCCGTTGATGGGACAGGGGGCGTTGTATTTGCCGAATCGGCGCAAGAAAGCACTTACAATTTCAACCCCAGAAACGGACATTTGACAATCAATTTTAAAAATGATATTACTGCCGATGAAACGGAAAAACTCGCAACCATCAAGGTAAGTATTTCGAAAAACAGCACCGAAGGCGACGTTCTCAAAGTTTTTCCTGTTTATGCAAAGGCTACGTATGCCGATAATTCATTGTCTTTGTTTAAATTATTTAACTCTTTCTCAAGAAATGTGTTAGCGACTTATAACTTTGTTATTACCAAGCGAATGGTAGGGGCGCCCGGAGAAGTTTTTGTAACCGACCTGAAGGGAAATCCACAGTCGGGAGTTACGGTAAACGTACTGAATGCTGCTACTATGACGCCAATAACTTCAGCCGTAACCGGCGCGAATGGTATCGCTTCGGGAATGAATTTCACAAACATAGCACAGGGAATTTATGTTTTTGCCGAAAAAGACGGTAAATATTCCTTTACAAAATTAACACGAACACTGAGCATTCCGTCAGGAGTAACAAACGACCCCAAATTTATCAGGTCAGGCGTTGCACCCGATCCGACGAGTTCAAAAACGATAACATGGATATCCAATCCTCAAACATCTGCAGAACAGACCATTATGAAGATTGCGAAAAAATCCGATGGCGAAGATAGTTTTAAAGAAGTTACCGGCACAGCCAAAATGCTTGAATACGATGCAACGGCAAGCAACGGGATAGTCAAAGGGAACTCGGTAACAGTTACAGATTTGGATCCCGGAACAACTTACATCTATCAGGTGGGCGACGGTACAAAATGGTCTTCAACAAGGGAATTTACAACAACAACAGTTACCGACAAATTCTCGTTCTGTGCATTCGGCGATTTACAGGCATCGTCAACGGCTATAATGAGTAGATTTATTGCGGCGGCGAAAACGTTTGAAACGGATACAAATCCTTTCTTCAGCCTTAATGTGGGAGATATCAACGACACCGACGATCGCTGGGATTATTCTTCGTACTTCGGGTATTTGTTCGATCAGGTTCCGTGTTTCGCAAACATTGATATGACAGCCACCTACGGAAACCATGAATATATGGGTACCAACGATGCGGATAATATAAAATTTCTCAACGGGCATCCAAGTCCGGAACCATCCTCCAAATACAATGCTGAATTGGCAGGTAACGGCTCTTATGCGGTGGAATATGGCAATATGCTGGTTATTGGTTTGGACTGGGAGCACAAATTCGGCGCATCGACCTATGCTGCCGTTCAACAGGAACAGGCAAAATGGATGAAAGAAGTTCTGAGTAAAACCGACAAAAAATGGAAGATTGTTACACTCCATTATCCGATATTCCCCTCAGCATCCACCCCCGGTTCGCAGAACACATTCGGTCCGCTATTTGATGAATACAATGTTCAGGTGGTATTTTGCGGACACGGTCATACGTTCGAGCGTGTGCAGGTTAAAGAAGGAGGTATAACCTCAGGATCCGACAGACGCACTTTCAAACCCGTACCCGGCAACGGAACTTTACATTGGCAAATCGGCGATATGACCGGAACCGGCAATAACGGCAGATGGATTCATTGCGCAGTCGATGGAGGAAAAATGACCGTTACGGTAAGAGACGCTAACAATAATGTTGTGAATAACGAATGCTTTACATTGTATGCTTCGGAAGATGATACAAGTATTGAAAATATTTTTGCTCCGAACTTAAAAATATATCCGAACCCATTTGCAGATGAGTTGCGCATCACAAATGCAGAAAACTGTACGTTACGGATAATGGATGTGGTAGGCAAACAGATATATGCCCAAAAGATAACCGATGCGAACGAAACCATTCGTTTGGGTAAATTATCTGCCGGCGTATATTTTTTCCGCTTAGGAAAGGACGGACAAACAAGAACAGTAAAAGTGTTGAAGAAGTAAAGGGCTATCCATAGTGCTAAAAAAGAGAGTGGCGTAAAAGTTTACTCTCTTTTTTTGTTTTTTTCTAAATAAATCTACTACCTTTGTGCATTGAAATTTAATTCATTAATAATCATTTAAAGTAAAAACAGAATGAGAAACAAAAAATTATCTCAAATGGCGAGGATATCCCTCGTGGTATTGCTTTGCCTGTCGGGCATGACAATGGTAAAAGCGCAATTGGTGCACCCACTGTATTATCAGGCGGCGCAAAAAACAAGCGGACCCGGTATTGCTGCTACCAATGCCATACTTGTGGACTTTGAAAGCGGCTTAGGAACCTGGGGTGTTCAAAGTGCCAGTCGCGGTGAAGTAGTAAGCCTTTCGGTGGCAAAACGTTCAGACGGCGACCCTGTTCGTTTTGGTCAACAGGCTATGAAAATGAATTTTGACTTGACAGCTGCGCAGAAAGCGCAAACACTCGGCTGCTATGCAAACCCGAACGGATCTACTGCGGCGTTTAAAATTCCTGCCGGTACGGAAGACCGAAGATTTGGTTTCTGGATTTATGTTACGCCCGAATTCCAGCAAGCCAAATTTTGGGCGAGGATTATGTTTAGTTCCACAGCCGCCGGAGGCGCTGTCAGTGGCGAGCAGGTTGCCGGTTTCAATGAGTTGTATAGCTCTGATATGCGCTTAGGATGGCAATATTACAATCTGACTCTTAGTAGCGCCTCAGTAAACAATGGTTTAAATACCAAAGAATTGCGTCCTTTTGCCAGTGCAACTACAAGTTATGCGTTGTTTAGATTTATGCAGGTAAGTAGTGCAACTAACCAACTTCCGTTGGTAAAAGGTTACTGTATCATTGACAATCTCCGTTTCTCGATTGGAGCCGAAGACAATGCGTATCCTACGATAAGCGCTATTACCGGAAATGGTACCAACTTGCGCTCGACCCCAACCTTTAATAAAACAGGCAATGTTGAACTGAAGTTTACTTATACCGACTCCGGCGGCAGCGGAATCAACGCAGCAAGCGCTATCTTTGCAGTAAACGGAGTTATTTATAAGCAGGGCGATACCGGCTTTACTGCCGATGGAACATCGGCTACACTTAACCGCAGTTTCCGCAACGGAACACACTCCGTTCAGTGCTATATCGAAGATAATTTCGGAAATATCACAGCCGAAACGGTTACCTTCAAAGTAGATGACCCAAGTTTTGTGGCTACTAATATATGGCTTGAGCCTGCAGCGGATGCATTTGTCGGCAGAGAATTCGCTATGAATATCGTTACCGACAAAGCAGAAGATGTAAAAGCATTGGATGTTAATTTCCAATGGGATATGTTAGCGTCGGTTGCCGGTACAGGCGCTTTGGAACTTGCATCGGGAGTTACCGGAAACTACACCTACACACCGCAAGGCGAAGGCGGAAAATTGAATGTGAAATTGCAAAACGATAACACATCCTCTTCAGGCAAAAAAACATTAGCTACCGTCAAAATTACCATATCCAATAAAGTTTTTTATGAACAAATATTCCGTTGCACCCCCGGCTTGGCAACAGCCACTTACGGCGAGGGCGACATGGAATCGTTTAGCTTCTTCAATGAATTTAGCAGAGAAATTATGCCTAATTTATCTTTCTCAGTTATAAACTTAATTGCAGGAAGCCCCGGCGAACTATCGGTTACCGACCTTGCAACCGGACAACTGCTGGCAGGTGCCACCGTACGTCTCGGCACTAATTCAGGCGTAACCGCTGCAAACGGTATTGCATCGGGTATCACTATTCCATCAGGTCAGTTTGATATTGTTGCCACTAAAGACGGCAGATACTCCTATACGGTAACAACGAAGGCATTGGTTCCGTTCCTTACCGTCAATCCGGAAGGCATCCGCTCAGGTACAAATGCTGACAATGCCACCTCAAAAACCATTACCTGGTTGAGCATTCCATCGGCCCTGCCGGCAAAAATGCGACTTGCAAAACAGGCTGACGGCGAAGGCGCTTTCGTGGAATATACCGGCGTAACGCAATCTCTCAATTACCCTGCAAGTACCAATGTAGCCAAAGGAAACAAAGTAATCGTTACAGGCTTGGAACCCGGAACGACCTATATCTACAAAGTAGGGGATGGCACCAACTGGTCGCCGACGCGCACATTTACAACCACGAAGGCTACCGACAAATTTTCGTTTGCCACATTTGGCGACCATCAGTTGACGTCGGCCGGCGACTTAGGCATGCTCTTGGCTGCAGGAAATACGCTGGGTGCTATAGAACCAAAACCATTCTTCTTACTGAATGTGGGCGATAATCCTGATACGGACGATAATTATGGTCATTTGCAGCAATATAATTCCTTGATGGATCAGCGCCCCGGTATGGCAAATATAAACTTGGTAGCTACCTACGGAAACCACGAATATATGGGAGGTCCGAATAATATTAAATTTTTGAACGGCGCTCAAAGTGCGGCAGCATCACCCAGCTACAATGTGAACCGCGTAGGTACCGGCAGTTCTTATTCGATCTACGGCAATCTGATTGCTTTCGCTTTGGATTGGGAAGGCGGTGGTAACTCTCAGACGGAACAGGCAAAATGGATAGACGAAGTTCTGACTGCACATCCCGATATAACCTGGAAAATTGTTACGCTCCACTATCCGATATGGCCCAGCGCATCCACCCCCGGTTCCCAAGCCGCCTTTGACCCAATATTCGAAAAACACGGTGTTAACATCGTTTTCTGTGGACACGGACATACGTACAGACGTGCATTGGTGAAAAACAAATCAGTTGTTACCAATTTAGGTCCCTCTGCTAATTATACCGATGTAAACAGCAAAGACGGAGTACTGCATTGGGAACTTGGCGGTATAAGACCATCTGATGGCGCCAGCCAAAAATGGACTTTCGCCGAAGTTGACGGCAGAAAAATAAAATTTACTATCAGAGACGGAAACAACAATGTACTAACGAATCAATCTTTTACGCTGTATCATCAGGACTACGCAGAACTTAAAGTTAATTTCAGTACAATCGACGCCAACGGCACGATTGCTGCTAAGGTAAACGATATTGCGATAGCAGACGGAGCCAATGTACAGAAAGGCAAAGATATAGTCTTCACGGCAACTCCTGACGACGGCTATGCTGTAAAAGAATGGAGGGTAAATGGCACTCCCGTAGAAGGAAACACATCTAAGACTTTCACACTGAAAAATTTGCCGGCAGCGTCAACAGTAACGGTTGAGTTTAGCGAAGCAAAAACTTATCAAGTTAACTTTAGTGTAGAGGGCAGTAACGGTACGCTTACCGCCACTGTAGATGGAGCGGCAATAACCTCCGGTAATAAAATAGAAGAAGGCAAGGATGTGGTCTTCACGGCAACTCCAAGCGAGGGTTATATCGTTAAAGAATGGAAGTTGGGCGAAGATGTTGTTGTTGGCAATACGTCCAATACTTATACATTAGAAAATCTGAGAGCAGCAGCAACCGTAACAGTAGAATTTGAAGTGAAACCCGTTCCAATTAATTATTACGAAGTGATTTTCAGCGCGGTGAATAGCGAGGGTGGAACGCTTACTGCCGTAGTAGGTACCACAGGGATAACCTCCGGCGATGAAGTAGAGGAAGGTAAGGATGTAATCTTCACGGCAACTCCAAACATCGGCTATATTATTAAAGAATGGAAGTTGGGCGAAGACATTGTTGTTGGCAATACAACCAACAGCTACACGCTTGAAAATCTGTCGGAAAAAGCAACAGTAACGGTAGAATTTAAATTAGAAACAGGAATTGAAACCGTTTTTGCTCCGGAACTAAAAATGTATCCGAATCCGTTTGCCGAAGAGTTGACTATCGCAGGAGCCAAAGACTGTGCATTACAGGTAATGGATATTGTAGGTAAATTAGTACATACCCAAAAGATAGCCGATGCAAACGAAACCATCCGTTTGGGTAAATTATCTGCCGGCGTGTATTTCTTCCGCTTTGAAAAAGACGGACAAACAAAAACCGTAAAAGTTCTGAAGAAATAAAGGAAAATTTATCAACATTTACCAAAAGAGGGTGGCCGAATCGGTCACCCTTTTTTGGTAATTCAGATTTAATTCATACATTTGCTCTAACGTAACGGACATTACGGTAATGCCGGTTACGTTAACCTTTTGTTAATCACAACGAAAAATGCTAACTTTGCATAAAGTTTCAAACAATGAATAAAAAATGGATGTATCCGGCAATAATTTTTTGCGTAAGTTTTTTGCTGTACGCGAAAACTATCGGATTTGATTTTTCCTATTTTGACGATAATTTAATAATTATCAATAACACAACTCTTTTTGAAGGCAGTATTGATATTCAGAAGATATTTACTACCGATGCATATTGGAATAAGAGCGGTATTCTATATCGCCCCTTACAAAATTTGTCATTTGCAATTGATACCCAATTAGCGGGCGGCATACATCCGTGGATATTTCATTCGACCAATGTGCTGTTATTCACGCTGCTTGTCTGTTCGCTGTTTTTTCTTTTCCGGCGGTTTAATATTCCGGACAAAATATCCTTTATCGGAACGCTGCTGTTTGTTGTGCATCCCATATTTACCCTGTCTGTTTCGTGGATACCGGCGCGGGGCGATTTGTTGATGGCTTTGTTTTCAATACTGTCTATGTTATTTTTCATCGATTTCGTTAAGCGTCGAAAATATTACCAAATGCTTTTGTCTGCCCTGTTTTTCGTTTTAGCATTATTTAGTAAAGAAACCGCCGCACTGCTGCCTTTTGCTTTTTTATTGTATTTCTTTTGCTTTCAAGAAAAACCAAAAATCGAAAAAAAACACGTTATTTTTGGCATCATCTTATTATTTGGAGGAGTCTTGTGGCTTTTTCTGCGGTCGCTTTCAATTAACGCACCCGGAACGGAGTTTGGCTTACGCTTTTTACTGAATATTCCCGCAGCATTATCCCAACTTGTAATTTTCCCTGTCGATTTTTCACCAATGCCTCTTTTCACTGCCGTAAAAACAGTTACAGGTTCATTGCTGTTGATTTTTTTACTTTATCTTGTATGTCGAAAAGATGAAATTCCGAAAAAGGAAAAACTGTTTTACTTTTTGTGGTTCATATTGTTATTGTCGCCTGTTTTTCTAAACAGCAATCAATTTCCTGACCTTGATTATTTAGAACATCGTTTTTTGCTGCCGATGGTCGGTGTTTTTACTTTACTGCTTACTGCCTTTCCCCAAAAATGGATGAACAGCAAAATCACAATTCCCATTTTGGTTATTGGATTTGCCGCTTTATCCGCAGTTAGTTTCACAAAGAGCAATGTTTATAAAAATCCGGAAATCTTTTATGGAACGGCAATAAAGTACGATAAGGGAAGAGCAATAGCATACAACAACAGAGGTGTTTATCGACGAGACATCAATAATATTCAAGGCGCATTGGATGATTTTAGCTATTCCATTTTTTACAACAATGGAAATCGCGCTAATAAGGCTTTTTTCAACAGAGGAGTAATAAAATTTAACATGGGAGATTTAACAGGTGCACTAAGCGACTTTGATGATGCAATAAAATTGGACAATGCTAATGTCGAAGCTTATGCTAATCGCGCCGGAATAAAATTCTCAATGGGAAATTTTTACGATGCATTGGATGATGTCAATACGGCATTAAAGATAAAACCGAATAATGTAACGGTCTATTACAATAGAGCATTGTTGTATCGGGAGTTGGGCGATATTGAAAAGGCATTACAGGATTGTAACAGAATATTGAAAATAGACCCGCGTAACAGGTGGGCAATTCAGTTGAAAAACATCTTACTAACGGAACAACAGCAAGAATGATTAATAATAAGACAGTTACAGTAGTATTGCCTGCTCGTAATGCTACCCAAACCATAGAGATGACCTACGATGAAATTCCTTTTCATATTGTGGACAATGTTATTTTGGTTGATGATTGCAGTACGGACAATACGGTAGAAATGGCACAAAGACTTGGGATTAAACATATCATCACGCACGATGTAAACAAAGGTTACGGAGGCAATCAAAAAACGTGCTACAACAAGGCTGTCGAACTGAAATCGGATATTATCGTGATGCTGCATCCCGATTATCAATATACTCCCAAACTGATTGAATCAATGTGCTGTATTATTTCCAATAAAGTGTATCCGGTTGTTTTCGGTTCCAGAATATTGGGAGGCGGCGCTTTGAAAGGAGGTATGCCTATGTATAAATACATAGCAAACAGGATATTAACCTTTATTCAGAATATCTTAATGAATTGTAAATTATCAGAATATCATACAGGATACAGGGCATATTCGGTTGAAGTGTTGCGTGATATTTGTTATGAAAAATGCTCGGATGATTTTATTTTTGACAATGAGATTATTGCACAAATAATTCACAAAGGGTATGAAATAGCCGAAATTACCTGCCCGACAAAATATTTCAAAGAGGCATCCTCTATCAGTCTAAAAGGAAGTATAAAATATAGTTTGGGCGTGCTGAAAGTTTCTTTTTGCTATTTTCTCCATCAAATAAAAATCATTAAATACAGAATTTTAGTTTAGTCGAAATGACAATTAAAAAATAAATTATGTTTATATGAAAAACAAAAAATCGTCTCGAATGGCAAGATTATTTCTTGCATTATTTTGCTTTGCATTGTCAGTTCCGACAATGATGAAAGCGCAACCCGCAGGACCCGGAGTTGACCCCAATGTCGTCGTGCTTGATGACTTTGAAAACGGAAGCACGGCAAAATGGACTCCCCGCACCTTCAATTGCGGAGAAAAGGTAAGTATTGGAATGGCAAGTGCCGCAAAAGGAGATCCCGTGCGCTTTGGTAATTATGCGTTAAAACTCAATATCGACTTTACCGACGCCCAGGCGAATCAGACCCTACAGGCTACGATTGGTTTCCCTGACGGGGCTTCTTCGGCAACACTTCAGATTCCGGGAAACGGACCCGGAGCAAGCAAAAGACTCGGCATGTGGATTTATGCCACGCCCGGAGTACAGGGAATGTGGATGAGAGTCGATACAAGACCCAACGGCGCTACCTCAGGCGTAACACCTGTTAATCTTGAAATACTTGGTGTTACAAATGATTATCGTATCAACTGGACAGGAGGATGGAAATATGTTTATTGTAATTTGCCTGCAAATTATGAGTTTCACCCCAACGGAATCAGGTTTGTGGTGTTAGCCTCCTATACAAACTACAGAGTGAACGACTACGTAATCATCGATAATATCCGTGTTGTCAATCAGTCTTTTAGCGAAGACATGACTCCGCCCACAATAAGCAGTTTATCCGGAAACGGGACAGACTTAACCGGCACATATACAACAAGTACCATTAATCTGTCAGCGGCATTCAGTGATGCAGGTAGTGTTATCAGTGGAATGAACTTCAACAGTGCACGCGTGATAGTGGACGGATATACTTTTAAGTCGGGAGATGCCGGTTTTGAGGTAACAGGGTCGAGTGCAAATTCCGGAAGTGTTACGTTGGCAGACTTGAATTTATCCAACGGGCAACACACCGTTGTGGTAGAAGTGGAAGATAATTTCGGACATACCGCAACCAGATCCGGCACATTTACCGTAAACGCTTCAGACGGGCGCCCCACTACTGTTTCTGTTGTATCCGATGCTCAGGCTCACGTCGGCAACCCGTTTGAGATAAAAATCAACACCAACAACTCAAAGGATATCAAAGAACTGGAGATTGTTATGGAATTGGAAAACGGCACTGTTGATGCAACAAGCGGGATTACCTTTGCCCCGTCGGCTCAAGCCGGTAGCAGTTACGCTTTTGACTCCCGCACCGGACGTTTGACGATAAATCTGAAGAATGATATTACTGCGACAGCGGTGGAAACGCTTGCAACAATCAAAGTAAACATCTCAAAAAACTGTAATCCTACCGACATCCTCAGATGTTCGCCGGTTACCTCGAAAGCCATATATGCTGATAATTCAACGTCTTTGTTTTCGTTATTTACCGCTTTTACAAAAAATATAACGGCTACTTACAACTACACCGTCAACGGGCGCGTTGCAGGACTGCCCGGAGAAGTATTGGTTACCAATATGAGCGGAGTTCCGGTGGCAGGAGCTACGGTATATGCACTAAACAGTACCACTATGGCACAAATAACTTCAGCCGTAACCGATGCAAACGGTCTTGCTTCGAATATGAATTACACAGGCACGGCGCAAGGCGTTTATATTTATGTCGAAAAAGACGGTAAATACTCCTATACAAGATTAACGCGGGTGCTGAGTCCGCTTTTGACAAGCGCTCCGACCTATATCAGAGCCGGTGTTGCGCCCGACCCGATGACATCAAAAACAATTACCTGGATGTCTAACCCTGTTCAATCCAAAGGTGGCGCTGTTATGAAACTTGCGAAAAAATCTGCCGGTGAAAGTAGTTTTCAAGAATTTACCGGTACAACAAAAATGCTTGAATACGAAGGAGCGAGCAGTGGAATCACTAAGGGGAGTTCGGTAACTGTCGAAAACTTGGAACCGGAAACAAGATATATCTATCAAGTGGGCGACGGCACCGTCTGGTCGCCAACAAGAGAATTTACGACAACAACGATTACCGATAAATTCTCATTCAGCGCATTCGGCGATTTACAGGCATCATCGACAAGCAATATGAGCATGTTTGTAACAGCGGCGGGAACTGTTGAAACTGTGAGTCCGACACCCTTCTTCAATCTCAACGTTGGAGATATTGTAGATACCGACGACCGCTATGATTATTATTCATTCTACGGGTATTTATTCAATCAGCGTCCCAATTTTGCGAATATCGACATGATAGCCTCCTACGGAAACCATGAGTATATGGGTACTCCCGATGCGGATAACGTAAAATTTACCAATGGGCATCCAAGACCGGTGTCAGGTAAATACAACACTAAATTGATAGGCACCGGATCTTATGCAGCAAGATACGGCAACATGTTAGTTATTGGTTTGGACTGGGAAGGCAAGGGCGGCGCAACAGCGGCTGCTATTCAAACCGAGCAAGCGAACTGGATAGATGAAGTCCTGACTGCCAATCCCGACATAACATGGAAGATTGTTACCTTGCATTATCCGCTATATCCCAGTGAATCTACACCCGGTTCACAGGGCAGATTACAACCTGTATTTGACAAACACAATGTTCAGTTGGTATTTTGCGGACACGGACATACAATTGAGCGTTATCAGGCCAAAGCAACCGGAGTAACTTCAACGTCGGCTCAGAGGAAAAATTTGCAGCCGGTAATAGGTAACGGAACACTGCATTTTCAGATAGGCGGCATAGCGCCAATTACCGGATCAGACCAGCGAAGATGGATTTTTGCCGAAGTTGACGGCGGGAAAATGGTCGTTACGGTAAGAGACGCTAACAATAATGGCATATTGACCGATGAAAGTTTTACAATCTATGCGGGACCGCAAACTCCACATAAAGTCAACTTCGATGCAGTGAACAACAACGGGACGCTCATCGCCACAGCCGGCGGATCGGAGATAGCCACCGGCAATGAGGTAGTACAAGGCAGGAATGTGGTTTTCACGGCGACTCCGGTCAAAGGCTATCGAGTAAAAGAGTGGAGGTTGGACGGCAAACCCGTCGCCGGCAACAAAACCAACATCTACATATTGGAAAATCTGAGGGCAGAGGCTACTGTAACGGTTGAGTTTGAAGAAGGAACAGGTATTGCAAGTGTTTTTACCCCGAATCTGCAAATATCTCCGAACCCATTTGCAGATGAATTGTGCATCACAGGCGCAGAAAACTGCTCATTACGGGTAATAAATGTTGTAGGCAAACCGGAACATACCCAAAAGATAACCGGTGTAAACGAATGGCTTCGTTTGGGCAAATTATCGGCCGGCGTGTATTTCTTCCGCTTTGAAAAAGATGGACAAGCGAAAACCGTAAAAGTATTGAAGAAGTAAAGAAACGAAAGTGCCATGGCTGGCTTCGACCCGCCTCCCCTGACAAATAAAAATCAAAAAGAGGCTGTCTAAAAAGTTAGGCAGCCCCTTTTTGTTGTGACCAGAACGGGATTTGAACCCACACGCCGCAACCGGCACTACCCCCTCAAAGTAGCGTGTCTACCAATTCCACCACCTGGCCAAAGGTGGGGCAAAGATACAATTTTCCTTTTATATATACAAATTTCGCCTGTCTTGTAATTTTAAAAATCCTCGAATTCTTATTTGGCAAATTCGAGAAAAGACACTATCTTTGTTGTCGCAAAAGTTTCGGGGTGTAGCTCAGCCCGGTTAGAGTACGCGTCTGGGGGGCGTGTGGTCGGACGTTCGAATCGTCTCACCCCGACAACTTTTTTTATAATTATCTCTATATTTGCGATAATGAAAAAAAAACAAATACTCTCCGCTACATTTATTGATTCAAAAATTACAGCAACAGTCAGCATAACATTGGTTCTTTTTCTGTTGGGGTTAATTATTTTTTTAAGCTTGTTTGCCAATAATTGGACGAATGATATCAAAGAAACTTTATCGTTCAATATTGTCTTGCAAAATAATATCAACTCGGAACAAATCCAACATATTCAGGAATTTTTGGAAGAGACACCTTACGCCAAATCTGTTACTTACATATCGAAAGAAGAAGCCATTAAAACAATTGGAGAAGAATTGGGGCAAAATCCTGAGGAATTTTTAGGCTACAATCCGCTTCCTAATCTAATTGAAGTACGGCTGAACGCTCGCTACGCTCATGTGGACAGTTTAGCAATAATAACCGCCCAATTACGTGATTTTGATTTTCCCGATACAATCAAAAATACGGCATACGAGGTAGGAGTCATACGATTTATCAACGAAAACATCACAAAGATCGGACTTCTATTATTCAGTATAGCAGTTCTGTTGATGCTTATCTCTTTTGCCATTATCAACAATACCATTCGCCTGATGGTTTATTCCAAGCGGTTTCTTATTTATACCATGCAATTGGTCGGCGCAAAGAAAGGCTTTATCTGTAAACCCTTTATCCTGTCGAATATCGGGATTGGAATCGTTGCCGCGTGTTTTGCCTGTGGACTATTGTATTGGTTTATTTCGTACATGACCGGAAATATGCCGGAAATGCACACACTGTATAATACCCTGTCGTTGATTATCGTGTTCGGAAGCGTTTTTGTACTGGGTATTTTGCTAACGGTGGTTTCTACTTATTGGGCGATAAACCGATACGTGGGAACGAATGTGGAGGAACTTTATAAAATGTAAACAGTAAAAAATTCAACAATGGATAAAAAACAATTTGCTCTCGGAAAGGAAAATTTTATTTTATTAGCCATTTCTATCGTCATAATTATCATCGGGTTTGTTTTGATGTCGGGAGGAGGAACTACCGAAGAAACCGGTTTTGATCCGGACATTTTTAATAAAAGAAGGCTGTTGGTTGCTCCAATCGTTATTATGAGTGGTTTCGGACTGGTCGTTTACGCTATTCTTAAAAAATCCAAAGAATAAAAGATGAGTTGGTTAGAGGCGTTAATATTGGGAATTGTTCAAGGATTGACCGAATATCTTCCCGTCAGCAGCAGCGGGCATTTGACCATACTCGGAACATTGTTCGGCATGACCGGGGAAGAAAATCTCTCGTTTGCTATTGCAGTACATGTTGCAACTGTTTTGAGCACATTAGTCGTTCTAAGAAAAGAAATCTGGGATATAATAAACGGTATTTTCAAATTCAGGTGGAACGAAGAAATGCAATATCTTGCCAAAATACTTCTCTCGATGATTCCGGTTGTTGTTGTCGGATTATTGTTAAAAAAAGAGATAGAAGCAGTTTTTGGAAGCGGATTGTTTATCGTAGGATGTATGTTATTGCTTACCGCCGCGTTACTTCTTTTCTCACATCTTTACAAGCCGAAACAAAAAGAAAAAATATCATTCAAAGATGCTCTTATTGTCGGTATCAGTCAGGCGATTACCGTATTGCCCGGATTATCCCGTTCCGGAACAACCATTTCCACCGGATTAGTATTGGGAATTAAGAAGGAAAATATCGCTAAATTCTCATTCTTAATGGTAATCATTCCCGTTTTGGGAGAAGCCTTTTTGGATTTGATGCACGGGATGAAGACGGGGCTTGCTTCTGTGGGTTCCGGCATTTCAAGTGTCAATTTATTAATTGGTTTTACAGCGGCATTTATTTTCGGTACCATTGCTTGTAAATGGATGCTTAATATAGTAAAAAAAGGGAAATTGATTTATTTCGCCATCTATTGTGCCATCGTAGGGGGCGCTTCTATCATTTATTCTCTTTGGTAAAATAAAAAATGAATTTTGAAGAAGGGGAAATATTGTTTTTCAACAAACCGCTGCATTGGACATCATTCGATTTGGTCAACAAAGTACGGTATCGAATTTCAAAGTTCCTGAAAGTAAAAAAAATAAAAGTCGGTCATGCCGGAACGTTAGACCCGCTTGCCACAGGCGTGATGATTATATGTACGGGAAAAGCGACAAAACGCATCGAAGAATTTCAATATCAAACCAAAGAATATGTTGCCACTCTCCGATTGGGAGCCACAACGCCTTCTTTCGATTTGGAAACAACGATCGACCGAACGTACGAAACGGCGCATATTACGCGGGAACAGGTAGAACAAATACTTCCGCAATTCGTGGGAAGCATCGAACAGATTCCTCCGGCTTTTTCCGCCTGTAAGGTCAATGGCGATCGGGCTTACGTATTGGCAAGGAAGGGTCAGGATGTGGAACTAAAGCCCAAATTATTAGTCATCGACGAAATCGAATTATTGGATTTCAGGCCGGACGAACTGAAAATTCGGGTTGTATGCAGCAAAGGAACTTATATTCGCGCTTTGGCCCGCGACATCGGCGAAGCGTTGCAATCGGGCGCTCATCTGATTGCTCTGGAGCGAACCCGAATCGGTAATATTACGTTAAATGATTGTTTAACGATAGAACAATGGCAAATCGTCGTTGCGAAGGACGGTAGTCCCGAAGCAAAACAGGAACAAGGGATGGATTGCTTCTCTACGCTCGCAACAGGGGCAACATAATAGTTAGGCGACACCCGCGGACAGCGTGTAGGCTAATTGCTTGGAAAACTTTAGCTTACTCTGGTAATTTTGTGAGATATTCAGCGAAATTTGACTTAGCTAAATTTGACAGATTTTAGAAAAATGTGGCATTACGGACAACTTTATAAACAAAAAGCGAAATTTATTAATAGAATCATGTTACATTTGCATAGTTATTTACACATTGAAAATTACAGCAATGAAAAGAGCAGCAATTTTATTAAGTTTAGTAGTGTTTTTTGCTGTTTCGTGCGAAAAGAAAGAGCAAGAACCTCAAGTTTCCAATGTAAGTTGGACACCTTGTAAGCAAGGCATATTGAAGAGTGGTGGGCTTTCGGACAATGTAGAGGTAAAGTTTACCAACCAAGGCGTACAAATTACGCACAATAATTTCGAGGTGCCGTGTGATTTTACGACTGTGAATGTAACTTACATTCTCGTAAACGGAGTTTTGAGCATTACACAGCAAGGTTTACCAAACCAAGCGAATTGTGTATGTCATTCTGATGTGTCATATACAATAGAAGGGATTTCACAAGACGAAGTGAATGTGATTTTTATCAATGGTATGCAAGTCTATTGCTACAATGACAAACCACAAGAACCTTGTCATTGCATTATGGATACATTGAAAGGTGAATGGATTTGGGTAAAAAAATACGGTGGTTTTTTTGGAGACACTACTGATAGCGAATTTAAATCAATTGTAAAGATATTGGGGCAGAATGAGGATACTTCTATAAATTATGAAGTTTTTGTCGAGGATACTTTATTTTATAAAGGGAGTCTTCAAATTTTGTATGATCAATATTGGTCAGAATATCGTGGCTCCGCCATTATGACACTTCCTCATTTAGTTTGGTGGAATGAAGGTCAATTGATGACGATACCACACCAATGGTATTTATATTTTGGAGATCCAAGGACACAAATAAAAAGTAGAGATACTTTGTGTTTTGCTATGGGTATAGGTGGTTTTGTAGAGGATGATAAATATTATTATCAAAAAATTAAATAGGGAGGAATAGAATTATGAAAAAGATAGCAATATTGATATTATTTGTGTTGTCAATAAATTTGATGAATGCACAAAAATCGGAAGAATCAGCAATGCTTAAAAAGTTAAATTTAAAGCCCATAGAGTTTGTTATAGATGAACAGACAGGGAAAAGAGATAAAGAAACTAATGCGTTGCGTGTTAATTGGAATGAATCTTTCAAATCAGAAGCAAAAGAAGCAAATGAAATAGCATTATTTTATTTACAAGAAAAAAGAGAAGTGTATGGATTAAGTAGTAGTTTAAGTGATATTAAAGTTGTGGAGACAATTAAGTCACCAGCAGGACAATATGTATATTTCCGACAATATGTGAATGATATACCTATTTTTGCAACCAATTTTATTGTTTACATTAATAAGGAAAATATAATAACATACGCACTAAATGAATTTAGAAATGTATCTAAATACAAAAATATTAAAAGTCAATCTTCGATTAATAGCAACAATGCATTGCAAGTTGCAAAAGAGTATCTGAAAATGAAAGGCGATGTTATTGGTAAGCCAAAAGCAGAACTGATTTATTTTGAAAGTATTGATAACGGTTTGGAGTTAGCATGGAAAATCAATATTAATCCTGTGGAACCTATTGGTGATTGGCAAATTTTTGTGTCGGCAAGCGATGGACACATTATTCATGTAGAAGATATTAGAATGTCTGTAGATGGTAACGGAAAAGTTTTTATATCTAACCCTCTTGTTAGTGCCAATGTGCCATACGGTTATTGTTGTAGTACTAATAATTGTCTTGTACATAATAACGGCGCAACTAATTCTTGTTTGGAATCCCAATTAGTGCCAGTAACTTTAAAAGATTTAACGTATGAAAATGGTCTATACAAGTTAAAAGGAACTTATTGTGAAGTACAAAACATTGGATATTCCCCGACTATTATACCTGAATTATTAACTTCAAACTTTTATTTTACAAGGAATCAAGAACAATTTGGAGCAGTAATGAGTTATTATTATGTAGATTTGGCAGCGAGACGAATTTTGCAATTAGGATATAATGTACCAAACGCATTAAAAAGTATAAGAATAGATCCACATGGGGAGTATGGTCAAAATGCTCATTATTACTCTTCTGGAAATTACATAACATTGGGGAGTGCATGGTTTCATGGAAGCACAATTGTTCCTGCATGTGAAGACCCTGATGTAATTTTACATGAATACGCTCATGGTATACAGGGAAAGTTTATACCAATAGGTATGTCTTATTCAGGAGAAACAATGGCAGTACAAGAAGGCAGTTCTGATTATTGGGCAATATCATATAGAAGGTCGCTTTATTCGAATAATTGGGCAGAATTGGGGTTATGGTTTGGAATGGGTGTTCCTGCACGTAGATTAGATAGAAATTGGTTATACCCACAATACTCACAGGGATACTCTGGGGGTCAAGTTTGGGGTACCGCTCTTATGAAAATTTGGGGAGATTTAGGGAAAGATATTACAGACAATTTGTTTTTGGAGTCTCATTTGATATGGGGTTATTCGCCTACTTTGAGAGATGCTGCAACTGCATTTATGAAAGCAGATAGGGAATTGTACAAGGGTAGTCATTTGTGTCAAATATATTCGCGTTTTCAAGAACATGGTCTAATAGATTCAAATCAGGTTGTACAAACAACAAGTTTTGTTAATCAAACAGTAAGTACAAATAAAATTGTTTTTAGTTGCGGTAACCTTGATGTTCAAAACGTAACTGTTACCAACGGCGCGAAATTAACACTTAATGCGGCAGGCGACATAAACGTCAGGGAAGTATATGTTATCAACAACTCCACGCTAATCCTTGATGCGGCAGGCGAGGTTACTCTCGAAAGGGATTTTGAAGTGGAGTTAGGTTCGGAATTTGAAATAAAATAATGAGAGAATGGGCGATCGCCTAACGGGTGCGGTTTGGCGCAAGCGAGGGCGCATCTCGTAGGACAATTCGCTGTGTTTCGCAAGTTTATCTCTCGTCCGAGTGTTTGTGGAAACCCCCGCCTGCGGTAAGCCGCCTCTGCGATTTTTTTATGATACAATAGATTACAATTCAAAAATATGAAACTATCAACATTTAAATTCGATCTCCCTCAGGAGTTAATCGCCAAATTTCCGGTGCCCAACCGAGATGAATCTAAATTAATGATTATCGACCGGAATACCGGACAGGTAGAACATGTGATTTTCAAAGATATTTTACAATATTTCGACGATAAAGACACGTTGGTCTTTAACGATACTATGGTTTTTCCCGCTCGTCTGTATGGAAACAAAGAAAAAACCGGCGCCAAAATCGAAATCTTTCTTCTGCGGGAATTGAACGAAGAATTGCGTTTATGGGACGTGTTGGTAGATCCTGCACGCAAAATCCGTATCGGCAACAAATTGTATTTCGGGGAAGACGATTCGGTGGTGGCGGAAGTCATCGACAACACCACTTCCCGCGGACGCACTTTGCGATTTTTATATGATGGCACTCACGCCGAATTTAAATCAGCTCTGTACTCTTTGGGCGAAATGCCCATTCCTGAATACATCAATCGACCGGTAACTCCTGAAGATTCGGAACGATACCAAACCATTTTCGCTAAAAAAGAAGGTGCGGTCATTGCTCCGGCAGCCGGATTGCATTTCAGTCGCGAACTGATGAAGCGTTTGGAGATCAAAGGTTGCCAATTTGCTTTTGTTACGATTCATTCGGGTTTGGGTAATTTCCGGGACATCGACGTGGAAGACCTGACCAAGCACAAAATGGACTCCGAACAGGTAACTATCGACTCCGAAGCAGTAAAAATTGTCAACAAAGCCAAGGATGCCAACAAACAGATTTGTTCGGTCGGCACATCGGTGCTTCGGGCTATCGAAAGTACTGTAACCAGCAATGGATATTTGAAAGAATTTGAGGGATGGACTAATAAGTTCATTTTCCCGCCCTACGATTTTGAGGTCGCCACACGATTGATAACGAATTTTCACTTGCCCTTGTCGCCCATGTTGATGCAAACAACAGCCTTCGGCGGATTCGATTTGATTATGGACGCTTACCGTCAAGCCGTCGAGAACAAATATCGCTTTGGTGCTTACGGAGATGCCATGCTTATCATTTGATATGCACACAGCCTATTTGGCATTGGGAACCAATTTGGGAAATAAAGACCGGAATTTACAACTTGCCCGAACAAAAATAGCTGAGAGCATTGGCGCGCTTTCTGCCGTTTCTTCGATTCATACTTCCGAACCTTGGGGGTATTCGTCCGAAAATCCATTTTTAAATCAGGTGGTAAAGGTAGAAACTCAACTTTCGCCTCTCGAATTGCTAAAAGTCATTCAAAAAATCGAAACCGGAATGGGACGCATCCGCAAAAAATCCACCCGCTACGAAGACCGCATCATCGACATTGATATTATTTTATACGACGATCTGGTTTATCAATCCGAAGAACTCACAATTCCGCATCCCTTGTACCAGCAACGACCGTTTGTTTTGGAACCTTTGGGAGAGATATTTGTTGAGAATTAAAGCAACAACCATTTCCAAATCGGAATAACCTCAATTTTCACATCATCTGCAAAAAATTCTCGTTCTTCGTCTTTGCTGATGATAAGCATTTTTTTTATCTCAATGCGTTTTTTCAACTGTAACAGAGCATTTACTTCTCGATTAAAAGTTTCGACATCGCTCAAACTGTAACAGGCTTGTACGGCTAATTGCGTTTCAGGCACATAAAAATCGACTTCCACACCGCTATTGTAATAATAAACTTCATCGCCATACAATCGCCGAAGTTGAATGGCGCCCAAATTTTCCAGCAACGAAGTTTGCGGATCAAGCAAAAACAGGTTTAGAATGCCGTTGTCGATAAAGTAATATTTTTTATTCGATTCTTTGTCGGCTAATTTTGAGGCGAAATTTTCCAATGAAAAAATCAGCCACGATTCTTTCAAATAGTTCAAATAATCAATAACCGTATCGGGCGTAATTTTTTTACCGGAAGCCGACACCACATTAGCCAAACGACGAAAAGAAGAAGGCTGTTTTACGCTTTCTGCCAATTTACGAATGAGCACACGCAAAGAAAAATCGTTGCGTATCTGGTGGCGTGAAATCAAATCGCCAAAGAAAACTTTTTGGTACAAATTGCTCAACCACTCGCGTTTATCATCCACTTTTAGCGTTTCGGGCAAACCCCCAAAACGAAAATAGTCTTCAAAAGCCTTGTTTATTTCGCCTCGAACATGAAAAAAAGCATTTTTTCCCTTACTGTTGATGCCTGCCGAAGTTAAAAATTCGTGGAACGAAAAAGGATAAACATTTCGTATTATATAACGACCGCCAAGTGTGGTGGCAATTTCACTACTCAGCATTTTGGCGTTGCTGCCAGTAATGTAAACCCGATAGTTTTGGTCTGCCAAACGACGGGCAAATTTTTCCCAACTTGGCACAATTTGTATTTCATCAAGAAAAAATATAGGTCTATGGTCGTACATTTCCTCGTAGCAGACTTTTGTCAAATCCAAATCGGCGGTTTCCAAACTTGCCAAACGGTCGTCTTCAAAGTTAAAATACAGAATTTCGTCTATCGAATGTCCTTTTTTTAACAATTTTTGTATCTGACGAAACATCAAATACGACTTTCCGGCACGCCGCAAACCCACAAAGACATAATTCAATTCGTCTTCTATTTCGCAATCACGGTCAACAAACTGAATATTTGATGCAATTCGCTGATATTCAGAGATTAAAACTTTAACTAAATCTTTACTTATCATAGTATATCTTTTATGTTCGACAAAAGTACGATATTTTTGTCGAATATAAAAGACAAAATGGGCGTATTTTCGCTTTTTATATTCGACACTTTTGTTTATTTGTTATTGTATGATTTATAAAGTTTTTCTATCAAGGGAAGCACGTTTTATGTTCTTCCAGTTCAAGTAAAAGAATGGCTTTACGAATAACATCACTTTCCGAACTGTATCTGCCCGAAGATACAGCATTTGAAACAAATTGATCGTAATGTGTTCCTAATGATAACGGCATAACTATAATTATAAATTCTAAATGATTTTACACCACAAAAATACATTATTTTTTTTGAATAATATTGATTTTGATAAAAAATATTGTGCGTCACTATTTGTCCTTTGTTCGGCAGCGTTGCAACGCCGCCGCTGTTGTCATACTGCCTTTTAAACCCTGATTTACACCTGATTCAACAGACAAAACAACCTTCTATGCAGCAGGTTAACACTAAACAATTCCAACCTTATACTGATTGCAATAGCAACAAAAAAAAACAGTAATAGCCTTTTTTGAATTTTAATTTTTTGTCATTTTTATGTGATTTATTGATTGTTAATTTTCCCTGCCAGTTTTTGTTCATTCTCTCCAAAAAGTCCTGAGCGTTTTTATTTCCAAGTTTTGCTGCCATCCGATAACATTGCAACGCTAGGGAATTTTTCTTTTCTCGTCCATAGGCAATGCCCAAATTATACTAGGCATCGCTGTTCGCCTTACCTTCCTGATACCAACTCATTGCAGAATAAACAGATGCAGCTAGTTTCTGTTCATTCGAGCTTACCGCAGTTTTGAAGCATCATTGCATGCCAGACGGAAGCCACAATTGGAGAAGCCGGTGTCAGGCGTGTGATGGAAACGAGTTGACACACGTGCAAGCCTCGCAATGCTGTTCAAACTTCCACCGCGAATCACGCGAAAAGAACCTGACAAAGGGCCTTGAGGGTTGATTTGCTCAGTGCTACTATAATCGTCATACCAATTACTACACCATTCCCAAACATTACCCTCAATAAAAAATACCGGAATATTTCGCACCTGGTAGCCGTTCGACGATTTCAAAACCCGCGTGGTAATGCCTGTTTCGGTGCAGTAGAAATGGCTTGTTGCCCAAAGGGTTTGAATACGTTGAATTGCTTCGCCGGTAACATTCGACGACGAAAGCGAAAGCCCCGACTTGTTTAATTCGTAGGCACGGTTGATTTCTGCAAATACCGCTTTTGCGTTGTCTTGCATTGTTTTTCGGAGGTAATCGGGAGCGGTTTTCGAAAACAGGAACTCGGTGGTATGCTGGGCATACGTTTGGGCACACAACAGGCTGCCCAAAAGGACGGTGGCAAGATGCCGGATGATTTTTTTCTGTTTCATTTGTTTATTTATATCTGTTAAATTTACCCCCGGCCCCCTAAAGGAGGAGCAAGGCAGTAAGGTTGTACTTTTTGCTACACCAAAGTCCCCTTCAAAGGATTTAGGGGTTTTAAACGCAAAAAGCGTGTAAACACTTTTCATTGGTTTACACGCTTTTGTTTCGCCGTTGGCGACGGATTATCTAAAGACCGGAAATTATTTTCTTGAAAGTATTAATGTCAACAACGTTTATTTTTGGGAAATTTATTTCTTTTAGAATGTTGAAATGCTTGTCGTTGCTGACGATAAAATCTGCGCCGGCATTGAGAGCGCAATCTGCGAATTTGTTATCGTCGGGGTCGGAAGATATTAAATCCCATTTATAGTACGGTATTACTTGTTCTATATTAACGGCGTTCATCATGGTGTCCATTATGCTCTCACTAATTGGATTCCCAAACCCAGTAATAGGGCGAAGATGCAAAAATAGAGGGCAACAAACAGTTTGTATCCAACACTATTTTCATTTGGCAGAAACGCGGCTGTGTCCGTACATAATCTCCTCCATTTTAGCGGCATTCAAATGATTGGCTTGCCAAAACTCATCGGTTTGCATCTTTGCTTTTTTCCGGAAATAATCAAATAATACCGACTGCAATTCTTGTAAGCCCTCTTCTGTTTTTGTAAAAGAAAACATTTTTAACAAATGCAACTGAACGGCATTAAATGGTTGATGTGCTATTGTTGCTTCCATAATTTATCTTTTTTATCAAATCATTGAGGCACAAAGATACAAAATATATTGTCTTAAACCACGATTCTAATAAGATTTGAATTTACTCCGATAATAACGTTCCATTTTCATATTACCCCCAAAAAAACAGGACTGAAATTAATTTACAGTCCTGATAAATAGATTA